>Ga0256837_1000112_pt1 | contig 74065 bp, 71 predicted proteins | sample 4562384metaG_FD_185976 | JGI IMG/M metagenome (GOLD analysis project Ga0256837, IMG submission 185976) | Hydrothermal vent microbial communities from Guaymas Basin, Mexico - 4561-384 | ecosystem: Environmental > Aquatic > Marine > Hydrothermal vents | place: Mexico: Guaymas Basin | collected... | reverse complement strand
ACGATAGTAAGTAAAAATGCTGGGGTAAAAAGAACTCGTAAAAGAAAACGGGGCTTGATACCTAAGGAAAATAAAACAACAATTTCATTGTCATTAGAGAGCTTAAAGATAGAGAGTGCTGCTGCGACAAAAAATGCCAGAGGGAGTGTAAAAAATAAAATCTCTGGAAGTATAAAAAGGTAAAGTTTTGCCATATCTAAGATGGTAAGTTGAATCACCGCTGTATAGGTTGCAAGTTTTATCATAAAGATAACAGAAGCGATAGAGAGTAGTGGTAAAAATATCGAAATAAAAATCGATGATAAGTTGGAAATGATATATTTTCTTAATTTGTGCATTATCTCATTGCCTCTACAAAAGCTAAAATTGGACTGTCATAGATATAAACTATAAAAGTAGCCATTGCTAAAAATGGCACAAAAGGGACACGTTGCTCTTCTGCTGAACGATTCATTACTAAAAGCATTACAGGGAGTGCTAAAAGAGCAGAAAGGAAGATCGCTACAAGTGCAAGCTTTACACCAAGAAGTGCTCCCATAGTTGCAGCTACCATTATGTCACCTTCTCCCATCGCTTCTATCAAAGGGGTTCTATCGTAGTGTTTATTCCATGGTGTTTTTGTTTTTAAACCAGCTCTATAGACAGATGAAGTCAGATAGTAGGAGAGGGCAAAGCGAAGAAGTGTAAAACCACCCGCAAATAATAGAGCATTTTGAAAGTTAAGTAAAACACCTTGTACACTCCAAGCCCCAGCAATAGCAAAAACTATAGCTAAAAGGTTGAGTGAATCGGGAACCATCTTATACTTAAAGTCTATCATAGAGAGTGCTAGTAGCATTAAAAAACTGAGTGCTATAAAAAATGAAGGTAAAGAAAGTGAAAATTTTGCTGCAATAGCTAAGAAAATAAAACCACTTAAAAGCTCTATAAGAGGGTATTGTATAGATATCTTGCTTTTACAAAAACTACATTTTCCTCTCAAAAAAAGCCATGAGAAGAGGGGAATGTTATGCCAAGGTTTAAGTTGTGTGTTACAACTAAAACAGTGAGAGCCTCCAAAAACAACACTTTCACCCTTAGGTATGCGAAGTATTACAACATTTAAAAAAGAACCAAACAAAAGACCAAATATAAAGGCAAAAAGGAGTGTCATTATTTTAAGCCCCCAAAGCGTCTCTCAACTTTTGTAAATTTTTTGATAATTTTTTCTAACTCTTTTGTGGAAAAATCTGGCCAAAGAGTGTCTGTAAAGAAAAGTTCTGCATAGGCTGATTGCCAGAGTAAAAAGTTTGAGAGTCTGTGATCGCCCCCTGTACGGATAAGAAGATCAACATCATATTTACAATCAAGTTCATTACTAAACATCTCTGTAGTGATATCACCTTCATGTTGTTTTAGTGTATTAATAGCACGCACCATCTCATCTTGAGATCCGTAATTGAGTGCTAATGATTGTACAAGTCCATCACAATGGGAAGTTTTCTCTTCAACCATTTTTATGGTTTTTTGAAGTGATTTAGAAAATGCTCGTATATCACCAATAGGCTCGAAGCGAACATTGTTTTTTAGATAACCATCAAGTTCATTCTTAAGATAGTTTTCAAGTAGTTTCATAAGAAACTCTACCTCTAAACGGGGACGTTTCCAGTTTTCAGTAGAGAAAGCATAAAGTGTGAGTCTTTCTATATCTGGAGCATCAGAGCAGTAAGTTGTAATCTCTTTAACTACTTTTGCACCAGCCTCATGCCCTTTGACCCGTTTTTTCCCTTGAAGTTCAGCCCAACGGCCATTGCCATCCATGATAATGGCTATATGTTTAGCTGTATTCATGAGTCCTCTTGTATCTTTTTTGCATTTTGTGCGATACTAAACGCTATGGAGAGTTTATCTGCACTTGGGATATCTACTTGATGAGTTGGTGTTATGAAGGTTACAGCATTGGTATGTGAGCCAAAACTTTCACTGTTTTCTAAGATATTTAAGCAAACACCATCAAGTTTCTTATTCTCTAACATATTGGTCGCGTTTTGAAGTGCATTTTCAGGATCCATTTCGGCTTTAAAGCCTATAACACTAACTCCCTCTTTATCTATGCTTGAGAGTATATCGATATTCTTTTTCAGGCTTAAATCCCATACATCACCTAAAATCTCTTTTTTGAGTTTGCCATCTTGTGCAAAAGCTGGAACATAGTCACTTACAGCTGCAGCCATAAAAAGGTAAGGTTTCTTTTGTATCAGGTGTATATGTTCATCTCTTACAAGGGTAGCCTTAGAGAGTTTCCCTTTTTTTGCAATGCGAATAGAATCAACAAGGTACTCATGCATCTCTGCACTATCTTGCACATCTATAGTATGCATATCTTTAGGAATATTCTCTTCAAATCTTGTGGCAATTAAGTTAACATCTGCACCTTTACAATACAAAGCAGTAGCAAGTGCTGAAGCCATCTTCCCACTTGAAAAATTAGAGATATATCGAACATCATCAATTTTCTCAATTGTACCACCACCTGTAACTATCACACGTCTATCTGCCCAAAAATCCTCTTTAAGAAGTTCTCTAGTACTTGCCCAGAAGATATCTTGTGGTTCAGCCATTGCTCCATCACCTGTAGTTTTACAAGCAAGTTCTTTGACTTGAGTATCTAAGATAGTGTAGTTTGCAATCCCTAGCATCTTAAGATTTGCTTGAGTTATAGGATGTTCTAACATATGGGTATTTGCTGAAGGTGCTAAGATCTTTACACCAGGGTATGCAAGAGCACATTGGAGTAAAATATTATCGGCAATAGCATTTGCAAGCTTTGCTATGGTATTTGCTGTGGCAGGAGCAACTACAAAAAGGTCTGCCCACTCAGATGTTTTTATATGGTTATGATCATCTACCCATGATTCATTTGTATCATCAAGAACTTTATTTCCTGTGAGTGTTTCAAAGCTAAGAGGTGTTACAAATTTTTGTGCAGCACTACTCATAACCACTCGTACATCAGCACCAGCTTTGACAAAGTGACGCACTAGTTCGAGAGATTTATAAGAGGCGATAGAACCTGTTACACCTAGAAGTATTTTTTTATTTTGAAGCAAATTGTTTGGAATTATCATAACTTATTCTTTTTTCTTGTTATTTTACCTTAAAATACTTAGAATTAATTGTAGTAAAGAGTCTTTAAAATGTTACTAGAAACAACATAGTGCAAAAATATAAAGTTTTTATGAGATTTATAGTTATTTTTATATTTCTTGCACTACAATTGAAAAATAATATAAGAAAAGGTAAATTTTATGACAAAAACTCTTCTAGAAAATATTGATGCTATCCCAGCATTACCAGAATCTGTTCAAGAGGTTGAACGTATATATTCAAACCCAGATTCTACATTTGAAGATATGTGTAAAGCGATAGAGAAAGATCCACTTTTAACAGCAAATATTTTAAGAATAGTTAATTCTCCAATGTATGGGTTAGCTTCTAAAATAACAAGTATGTCAACTGCTATCTCTTTACTTGGAAAAGATGCAGTAAGAACATTTGTCCTTACAAGTGCAGTTGATTCTAACTTTACAGTTGATCTTTCCCCCTACAACATGACGAAAGAGGAGTTTACTCTAGCATGTGAAAAACAACTGGCTCTTACAATCAACTGGTTAGTTCGCCGTGAATCAAAAGCACTTCCTCTTTTAGCTCCTGCTGCATTTTTAGTCGATTTAGGAAGAGTTATTATTAGTAAAACACTTATCGAAGATGGAAAAGTTGGTGTAATTCAAGAAGCTTTAGGAAATGGTGGTGATATTGACAGTGCTGAAAAAGAAGCATGTGGTGCTAAAACAACAGATGTTACAGCAACACTTTTTCATACTTGGGGATTAGATCCTGAAATTGTTCATATAATTCGCTATAGTGAAGATCCAGAGGGTGCAAATCCTGATGAGAAAAGAATGGCTGCACAACTTAAAGTTATTCGTGAGAGTGTTATGCCAAATGGTGAGATTACAGAAGAGTCAATTGCAATTGCAAAAGATACAATTGAAGAGTTTGAACTTGACCTAGAAGCTTATGAAAAAGCCTTAGAGAAAGTTCAAAACTCTTAGAACTTTATTTTTCCCCAAAAAACTTATAGTAAAAATCTTTTACTAAACGCAGCTTAGTTCTACTAAGAACTAGGTTGCCACTTGCTATTTTTCCACTTGTAACTGTTGTCCCCGCTGCTATCATCACATCATCTTCAATCGTTAAAGGTGCCACAAGCTGTGTGTCACTTCCAACAAAAACATTTTTTCCTATGATTGTTTTGTATTTTTTAACACCATCATAGTTACAGGTGATTGTTCCAGCACCAATATTTGTACCCTCATCAATCTGTGCATCGCCAAGGTAGCTTAAATGCCCAGCTTTAACACCTTTGAGAGATGACTTTTTCACCTCCACAAAGTTTCCAATGTGTGTGTCTTCAATAAAAGAAGCAGGGCGAAGATGTGCTAAAGGTCCTACATCAGAGTTCTTAACAATAGAATCTTCAATAACTGATGATGCTTTAATGTGTGAGTTGTCTATAAGAGTCTCCCCCGTAAGGCGACACCCATTTTCTATGATACATTCACCTTCAAAAGTAACACTCTCCTCTATGTAAATAGTTTCTGGAAGATTCATAATAACACCAGACTCCATCCATTTTTGCTTGATTCTATTTTGCATAATAACTTCAGAGTCTGCTAGATCTTTTTTAGAGTTTACACCCTTAAAATGCTCTTCATCAACAAGAAGAGGGGATATAGAGAGTCCATCTTCTTTTGCCATTGCAACAAGGTCTGTAAGGTAGTATTCCTCTTGTGCATTATCATTACTTAAAAGTGGGATGTATTTTTCAATCACCTTTTTACTAAAGGCATAGATTCCTGCATTGACAGTTGTTGTGAGGAGCTCTGCTTCACTTGCATCTTTTTGTTCTACAATATACTGTACTTGATCATTTTCAATGATAACACGGCCATAACCACTTGGATCTATAAGATCAAAGATAGACATAATAACATCAGCATTAGTATCTAAGAAACCTTGAAGTGCATCAGCTGTGATAAGAGGCATATCACCATTTAAAACTAAAACTTTTTCATTTTTTGGAGCCACATTTTTCATTGCTCCACCAGTTCCAGGAAAATTTTTGGCATCTTGTACAACAAAGTTGATATTGTCAAAATAACTTTCTATTTGTTCTTGTACAGCCTCTTTTTGGTGTGCTATGACAACAGTAATATCATTTGATATCTCTTGTGAAGCTTTAATGATATGATAAAGCATAGGCTTTCCACTGATAGTGTGTAAAACTTTAGCCTTTGGTGACTTCATGCGGCTGCCTTTTCCTGCCGCAAGGATAACGATACTAATTTTATCTTTCATATAAATCTTTTCATTGGAATTTCTAATGTAATTTTACCATTTTTTATTTCATTTGTTATACTATTGTATAATTCTTTTTAAAAAAGAGAAAAATTTGAAAAACATCACCCAAACCAAACTTATTTCAATTGTTAGTATCTTCCTTGTATCTTTTTATAACTTTGCATTCTTCAATAATACTTTAAAAGTGTATCCGCTTAATGGTGAAAATTTTGGTTTTTTACTCTCCATTGTATTTGTTCTTATTGCAGTGTTTAGTTTTTTGTTTACTCTTGTTAGCTCTAAATACACACTAAAACCTGTCATGATTGTTGTTTTTCTTATATCTTCACTCACAAGCTATTTTATGAATAATTATGGTGTTGTGATTGATGATAGTATGATTCGTAATATGATGCAAACAAACTTATCAGAGAGTTTGGATCTTTTGACGCTTAAACAGGTTATATATTTTGTCGTTTTCGGTCTTATTCCCTCTTATGGCATTTATAAAATAAAATTAGCAGAAAGAAGTTTTAAAGAAGAATTATTTTCAAAATTAAAACTTATTGTTATTGCCTTAGTTGTCATTGCTTCTAGTGTATTTTTATTTAGTAAGTTTTATACATCTTTTGCAAGAGAACATAAACCTCTTCGTTACTCTGTAAATCCTGCATACTGGATCTATTCAACAGGTAAATATATTAACCGTACTTTTAACAGTGGTACATTAGTAGTTCAAAAGATAGGTGAAGATGCGAAAATAGTTAAAAAACAAGATGACAATAGATCGAAACTTGTGATTATGGTTGTGGGAGAAGCTGCTCGTGCTAACAGATTTAGTTTAAATGGTTATGAAAGAGACACCAATCCACTCTTAGAAAAAGAAGATGTGATTAACTTTTCAAATGTTAGCTCTTGTGGTACATCTACAGCAGAGTCTGTACCTTGTATGTTTGCTCTTTATGGAAGAGATGATTATAGTTATAAAAAAGGGATTAGTACTGAAAATGTTTTAGATGTACTTAAACACACTGGAAATGTTGCCATTTTATGGAGAGACAACAACTCAGATTCTAAAGGTGTGGCTTTAAGAGTTGAGTATAAAAACTTTCAATTTCCTGCTACAAATTCTATCTGTACAGAAGGTGAGTGTAGAGATATTGGAATGTTAGAGGGGTTAGATAAATTTATAGCAAAAAACAAGGGTAAAGATATCTTAATAGTGCTTCATCAAATGGGAAATCATGGACCAGCTTACTATAAACGCTATACTAAAGAGTTTGAAAAATTTACACCAGTATGTAAAACAAATCAGATAGAAAAATGTACACAGCAAGAGGTCTCAAATGCTTATGATAATGCAATACTATATACAGATTACTTTTTAAAACAAACTATAGATTTCTTAAAATCATACGATAATCAATATGATACTGCAATGCTTTATATGAGCGATCATGGGGAAAGCCTTGGTGAAAAAGGTGTTTATCTTCATGGTTTACCATACTTTATGGCACCATCAGATCAAACTCATATTGGTGCATTAATGTGGCTTGGAAAAGGTATGCAAAAACTTTTTGATAAAAATAAATTAGAAGAAGAAAGAACAAAAAAATATTCTCAAGATAATCTATTTCATACTTTATTGGGTATATTTGAAGTAAAAACAAAGGTTTACAATAAACAGATGGATATCTTAAATAATGTCCATAAATAAACAAATTGCTATTACATTCATAGCACTTCTTGTAAGTATTGTTTTTTTTGGTCTTAATGATGTTGATTTAGTTATACAAGACAAGCTCTTTAATTTTAAAACAAAACAGTTCGTCCTACTTGCTTATGATAATGCATACAAGTTTGTTTTTTATGATGGCATTAAAAGAGTTCTTATCCTTTTCGCCGTAACTCTTTTTATATTGCTTGTATTTTTTAGAAAAAAACAATTTTTACAAGGATACAAAAAAGGGATAGTAATTGTTTTACTTTCAGCTCTTTTCGTGCCATCAATAGTGGGACAGTTAAAAGACCATACAAATATGCCATGTCCTAAAGATGAGATTCGTTATAACGGGTATTTTCCAAGAACTGCAGTATGGGAATGCTACCCTGATGATTTTGCTTTTAAAAGCATACAACTTAAATGTTGGCCAGCTGGACATGCTAGTGGTGGATTTGCTTTAATGAGTTTATTTTTTCTCTTTAAACGTAAGAGAAATCGCTATATAGCTCTTGGAACTTCTCTCGTTATCGCATGGAGTATGGGAATATATAAAATGCTTATAGGGGATCATTTTTTTAGTCATACAGTGATAACTATGGTTTTAGCATGGTTTATTATCCTCTTAATAGTGAAATTGGTCAACAAATTCTCTCGAGATTAGAAAACTAGAACCATATTTGTGGTATTATAATGTCAATATAAATTTTTATAAGGTTTTTGGATGGATTTAGGTACGGTCATTGGTATAGTTTTGATTATGGCACTGCTTCTTGGTGCTATGGCAATGGGTGTTGGTGTTGGTGCCTATATTGATATTCCTTCTGTTTTAATTGTTGTTGGTGGATCTATTGGTGCACTGATGGTTTCTTTTAAACCAGCACAGATGAAAAAGTTTACAAAAGTTTTTGGAAAAGCTATTAAGCCTGGTGAAGAAGATATTGGTGAGCTTATTAAAAAACTTGTAGAGTTTGCTACAAAAGCTAGAAAAGATGGAATTCTTGCACTTGAAAGTGAAGTAAATAGTGAAGAGAATGACTTTTTGAAAAAAGGGCTTTCTATGGCTATTGATGGGAGTGAACCTGATACTATTCGTGAGCTACTTGAGATTGATATGGAACAAACAAGTTCACGTCATAAGATTCATGCCGAGATCTTTAATCAATGGGCTGGACTTGCTGGAGCTATGGGTATGGTTGGTACTCTTATTGGTCTTGTTGCGATGCTTTTGAATATGGCAGATCCTTCAGCTATTGGTCCATCTATGGCAGTTGCCCTTCTAACAACCATGTATGGTGCTATTATCGGGAATGTTTTTGGAACACCAATTTACAATATCTTAAATATTCGTAATGATGAAGAGACTATGGTTAAAGAGATGATTCTAGAAGGGATTATGTCTATTCAATCAGGTGATGCACCTCGTGTTTTAGAAGCTAAACTTCTAAGTTATCTTGCTCCTGCTGATCGTGTTAGTCAGTTTGACTAAGAGAGTATAGTATGGGTAAGAAAAAATGTCCTGAGTGTGAACAGTGTCTACCTGCTTGGCTAGCAGCCTTTGGTGACTTGATGTCACTTTTGCTTTGTTTCTTCGTATTGCTTCTTTCTATGAGTAGTATGGATGCAAAGAAAATCTCTGAAGCAATTGGTTCCCTCTCAGGTGCCATGAGTGTCCTAGAGGGTGGAACAAAGACAGAGATCTCAAAACAACGTATTCAAGAATCAACTCCTATAGAATCCCAAGATGAAACGAGTGAAACAGTTAATCGTGTACAACAAGCTGTTGGTGAAGCAAATGAGATGATGGAAAAAGGGCATGGTCCTGCCGTAACACTTGATGAAGCACAAGAGGGTTTTGTAATTAAACTTCCTGCTGCACTTTTATTTAAGCCAGGAAGTGCCACAATAGAAAATCAAGATGCACTTCTTTTTCTTAAAAGAGTTGCCTTAATCATTGAAGAGTTACCAAAAACGATGCAAGTAAGTGTTCAAGGGCATACTGATAACTCCAATCCTGGACCTAGAAGTCCTTTTAAAGATAATTGGGAACTCTCATCTGCTCGTGCTATCTCTGTTCTTCAAGAACTTATCTTAGATGGTGTTGATCCTGCTCGTATGGATGCAGCTGGTTTTGCAGAGTATCAACCCGTAGCAACAAATGCTACAGAGAGTGGACGTGAAAAAAATCGTAGAGTAGAGTTACATTTCTTTGGTGGGATGGGTGATAAGAAAGAGAATATGCAAAGTTCTATCTTAGACAAGGTTGATAGTAAATAATGTCGCGTTTTTTTCTTCTTTTACTTGTCATCTCTACTTTTTTAGGTGCAGCAGAGACAACAACAATCCCTACCATGAATTTTCAATTGGGTGCACCAGACACACCACAACAGCTAGTTTCATCTTTAAATGTATTGGTGGTGTTAACACTTCTTTTTTTAGCACCTTCGATGATTCTAGTGATGACAACTTTTACAAGGTTTGTCATTGTTTTTGGATTTTTGCGCCAAGCTCTTGGTACACAACAAGTACCACCAACACAGATCCTTGTTATGCTAGCAATGATATTGAGCTTTTTTGTTATGGAACCAGTTGGCACAAAAGCTTATGAGCAGGGAATTAAACCATATATAGCTGAAGAGATAGGTTATGAAGAGGCTTTCAATAAAACAGCACTTCCTTTTAAAAATTTTATGATTAGAAACACAAGAGAGAAGGATTTAGCACTTTTTTTCCGTATAAGAAAGATGGAAAACCCTCAAAGTGTGGCAGATGTACCTCTTTCTATTGTTATCCCAGCCTTTGTAATTAGTGAACTTAAAACCGCTTTTGAGATAGGGTTTTTACTTTTCTTACCATTTTTGGTGATCGATATGGTGGTTGCATCTATACTTATGTCTATGGGTATGATGATGCTCCCCCCTGTTATGATATCTTTGCCATTTAAGATACTTGTATTTGTGCTTATTGATGGTTGGAATCTTCTTATTGGTAATCTAATTGCCTCAATAAAATAGGAGTTATACTTGGATTGTAAATATTTTGGTGAATGTGGTGCATGTCGTATCTATGAAGATGGATATGAAGCTCAATTGATACAAAAAAAAGAGCTTAATGAAGAGAGATTTAAGAGATATTATAGCGGAGAAATCTCACTGTTTAGATCTCCTGATGAGCATTATCGTTCCCGTAGTGAATTTAAAATCTGGCATACAGATGATGAGATAAACTATGCAATGAACCATAAAGAGGGGAAGGGTGTTGTTCTTGTAGATGAATGCCCACAAGTGAATGTCCATATAAGTACTTTAATGCCAAAACTTCTTCGTGCTATAGAAGAGGCAGATATAGGTTTTAAACTCTTTGGAGCAGACTTTTTAAGTTCAAGTGATGGTGAAATTGTTGTTTCATTACTTTACCATAGACGTTTAGATGAAGCATGGCAGGAAAAAGCTACTATGATTGCGAATTCTTTAGGTATTTATATCATCGGACGCTCTCGTAAACAAAAAGTGGTGATTGGACAAGATTATATTACTGAAACCTTATCTATTGAAGGTCAAGAATATCGATTTAACTATATAGAGAACAGTTTTACTCAACCAAATCCCCGTGTCAATGAACAGATGATAGCCTGGGCTATGAAGCATTTCAAAGATACTAATGGAGATCTATTAGAACTTTATTGTGGGGCAGGGAATTTTACTATCCCTTTTGCAAAGATATTTGATAAGGTATTGGCAACAGAGATCTCAAAATCATCCATCAATGCAGCAAAAACAAATATGCAACTCAATAGTGTACAAAATATAGAGTTCGTTCGTATGAGTGTAGAGGAGTTTACAGAGGCACTTGATGGCGTTCGGGAGTTTCGACGTATGAAAGATATTGATATAGAGAGTTATAATATAGAGAGTATCTTTGTAGACCCTCCAAGAAGTGGAATGGATGAGACCTCTTGCCGATTTAGTGCTCGATATAAACACATACTTTACATCTCATGTAATCCTGAAACATTAGTAAGAGATTTAGAGATATTGACACAGACTCATGACATTGTAGATATGGCACTCTTTGATCAATTTCCTTACACCCATCATGTTGAGATGGGTGTCAAACTTATACAGAAGGTTTAAAATGAAATATATACTATTTTTAGTCTTTGCTTTTATCTCGTTAAATGCAGATGAGATAAAAAGGATAGAGGCAATTGTTAATGATATAACACAGTTACGCCTAGAGTATACTCAGTGTCAAGAGGAACTAAAAAGTCAAAGCAAATCAGATTTAACAAATAGCAAAGAGGAAAACTATAAGAAAATTATAAAAGATTTGAATAATCAAATAAATATCTATAAAAAAGATTTGAAAATAAAAGAAAATACTATAAAAAAGCTATCTTTAGAAGAATCAAGTAAAGTAAAAATAAAAGAAAATAGTTTAAAAAATTTGGATTCCAATAAATGTGAAACAGCAAATAGCTTTCCGAAACTTATGATGAAAGAGAAGTTTCAAAAGAAAGAACAGCTAGAATTTTTTCCTGCAAGTGCATTTCGTTTTAATAAACAAAGTGCTGTTTTTGATGCTATTGATGGAGATGTTGTTGAAACATGGGAAGTACATACTTCTTTTACATCGAATCAAAGAACAAAAAATTGGATTAAAATAACAGGCTATTTTATAAATAAAGTATGGCAAGCAGCTACAAGAGAGTTGTGGGTAAAAAGTAGTGATGTTACAAAAAGATAATACTTGTAGTTTGGGTATAATCCTTTCATGAAAAAAATATTAATAATTAGTGATGGTAGTGTTGGTGAACATTTTATACAAAGAACCATAAAAACATACACTAGTGAAAATATCTACTATATTGTTCAAATGAAAGAAAAAGTGTATGAAGATGTAAACCCTGCACGTTTTAAATTTTATGAGTTTGATCCAACAAGTTTTTATAAACTTGCTAACCTCTTAAAAATGGAGTTTGTGCAAGTTTTTATAGCAATGAATAGTGTTGTTGATATTGAAAATACTATAAAAAATATACGTGTTATCAAAAAACAATTGCGTATTATCGTTCTTAATCAGTGGAATTTAGAAAATGAAGATCCAAATGTTGTTTTAATTAATGCGAATGAGATTCTCTCTTCGCGTTTGATTGATTACTTGCCAAATGTTCCTGTAATTGCTCAAAATGTAGGTATTGGTGAGGGTGAGATTATGGAGGTTCTTGTTCCATTTGGAAGCTCTTTTGTTTATAGGCATATTGGAGTAATAGAGCAAAAAAACTGGCGCATTGTAGCAATCTATAGAAACCGTAAGCTTCTTATGCCATCGCGACGTAGAATGATACAGCCCAACGATTTACTCTTACTTGTAGGAGACCCTGCTGTACTCAAATCAGTTTACCGTGCTATTAAACGTGAGCTTGGACAATTTCCTGAACCTTTTGGATCAAACCTTTATCTTTACATAGATATGAAAATCTCTAAACTTTCAAAAATTCAAGAACTAGTAGAGCGTGCGGTATTTGTTCATACTAAGTTTAAACATGATCTAATTATAAAGATTGTGAATCCTAGTAATATAGAGATAATTGAATCTATCAAAGCTTATAGAAGTACCAATATTAAAATTGAAATTGATTATGATGGTGTAGATCTAGAAAGTGAATTTCATAATGATATTAAAGCTTATCATGTAGGTTTAGTGATAGTTTCAAAAGATATGTTTTCAAATACAAAACTTAGAAATATACTTTATGAAGCACATGTACCAGTACTTAAAATTGCATACAGAGACTTTGCTTCTTTAAAAGATGCAGCTCTTATTCTCTCAGATAACCGTGATTTAGAGAAGGTATCTGCAACGATTTTTGATATCTCTGAACAGATGAATTTTAATATAGAACTGCATAATTATATGAATGAACATCAAGAGGAAAAAGAGCAGGTTATTGAGCATTATTACAATCTCTCAACAATTTTTTCAAAGTCTATTAAAGTTTTTAAAGAGAATGAAAACCCAATAAGAGCACTAAAACAAAAAGAGAATTTTATACAGATTTTACCATTTACTCAAAAGTTAACAACACATCGTTTCTACTCTCTTTTTTCAACGGATAGTGAGCGTTTATATCATAAACTTGATGATTATCATCAAATTTTCATACCTGTTCAACTCTAAAATCACCTGATTTAGCCTTTTTTTAGTAAAAGTTAAGTATTATCTATCACATATAAATTTTTGGATAGATAATGCAAGTAAACATCCCACTTAAAAAAACACTCGACTACTCGTACGATATAACTATTGACACAATGCCATCGATGCATTTTGATACAAAAGTAGCTATCATCACAAACCCAAAAGTTGCAGGTCTTCATCTTGGATACCTTCTTTCTAAAATTTCAGCAAAAGAACTCTATATTATTACAGTTCCCGATGGTGAAGAATATAAAAACCAAGAGAGTATAGATACAATCTTAGAATCTTTGTTTAATCATCGTTTTAACCGTAAATCAATGCTTCTTGCTTTTGGTGGTGGTGTGATTGGTGATATGACAGGCTATGTTGCAAGTATCTATCAACGTGGCATAGATTTTATACAAGTACCCACAACTCTTCTTTCTCAAGTAGATGCAAGTGTAGGTGGAAAAACTGGTATGAATAACTCCTACGGTAAAAATCTTATTGGTGCTTTTCATCAACCTCGTGGCGTTTATATTGATCCCCATTTTCTTACAACACTTCCAAAACGTGAGTTTGGTGCTGGTGTTGCAGAGATAGTTAAAATGGCTGTAACTTTCAATAAAGAGTTTTTTGAATTCTTAGAAAAAGCTGATTTGGAAGATGCAAATGTATTGCAAGAAGCTATAAAGCAAGCAGTACAGACAAAAGCAGATGTAGTAGCTCAAGATGAAAAAGAACATGGGCTTCGTGCAGCACTCAATTATGGGCACACTTTTGGTCATGTAATAGAAAATGAAACAAAATATAAAACATACCTACATGGTGAAGCTGTAGCTATTGGGATGGTGATGGCAAATGAAACAGCTGTTTCAATGGGACTTATGGACACAAATGAAGCACAACGTATAAAAGCTCTTTTAGAAAAGTATAATCTTCCTACAACATATACTATTGAAAATACTCATAGTTTTTATGAAACATTCTTTTTAGATAAAAAAAGTTCTGATGCAAGTATCACTTTTATTATCCCTGTTGGGATTGGTGGTGTAAAGATTACTGATGCTATCGATAAAAAGATTGTCCTCTCTGTTTTAGAAAAATTTGGAAAGCAATAATGAAAAAAATATTTTTATTTACATTTCTTTTTTTAGCATCTTTTGTATATGCTCTTGATGCAAATAGCATTACGGCTATCCCCTCTGTAGATGATTCTAATCAAACACAAATAGAACAAGAGAGACTGGCAAAAGAGAAGCAAAAAAGAGCACAAGAGATTGAAAAATATCTTGCACAACTTCAAGAGATTGAGCAAGAGATCTCTCAAGAAAAAGTATGGATGAAAAGTTACGCATCTTATCTGACATCTCTTGATGTACGTAACTCTTTAGAAAAGATCAAAGAGCGTATAGATTACTTAAAAAAGCATGCTAAGAATCTAAATGACAAAGATGAACTTAATGCCCTCATCTCTAAAAAGATGATTTTAACATCTCAAATCGAGAAGTTAAAAGGCAAAGATAGTGCACCTTTTACAAAGCTTATCACTCCTCCTATTATTGAAGATGTGCCTTCTATCTCTAACCCATTTGATATTTTTACAGGTATGTCACTAATAAAAACCCTCAATACAGGCTTTGAAGGGTATAAAAAACGTAGAGACTCGTTAAAAGAACTAATAGAATTACTTCAAAAAGAGAATGAAATTTATCAAAAAATTACCCCTTTAGATCCAAAAGGTATTTATACTAAAGAAGCAAAAAGTAAGAAAAAAGAGCTAGATAGATTTACAACTGCCCTAGATACTATTAATGCTACAAGTGATGTATACCAAAAAAGATTAGAGATTATTGAGTTAAATATCAATAAGGCTATAGAGATTCAAGTATATAGACTTATGAAGATAGGGATTATTATCTTAGTTGTCTTTTTTATCTTTTTCTTACTTAAACAAGTTGTAAAAAAATATATCACAGATAATGAACGCTTTTATATGGCAAATAAGATTATTACATTTATGAATTTTACACTTATTGTTCTCATCTTATTTTTTAATTATATAGAAAATGTTTCCTATTTGGTGACTATTTTAGGGTTTGCATCTGCTGGTATTGCCATTGCAATGAAAGATTGGTTTATGTCGATTTTAGGTTGGTTGGTGATTGTTATTGGTGGAAGTATCCATGTTGGTGATCGCATTCGTGTTGATATGGACGGGATGAAATATGTTGGAGATGTGATGGATATCTCACTTCTTCGAATGACAATACTAGAAGATATCACTTTAACATCTATTATGCAAAATCGTCGTGCTGGACGTATCATCTTTGTACCAAATAACTATGTATTTACTCGTATGATAGCAAACTACACTCACTCCTCTTTAAAAACAGTATGGGATGGGATAAAAATTACTATTACCTATGATTCTAATCATAAAAAAGCGATGCACCTTGTTAAAGAGATTACAAGAAAGTACTCAAAAGGGTACACAGACATAACAAGAAAACAGCTTAATAAGTTGAGACATAACTACTCTTTAAAAAACACAAATGTAGAACCACGAATCTACTCTTTTATAGCACCAAATGGCTTAGATATTGAAGCTTGGTATCTTACAAATGCCTATGGTACACTTACTTTAAGAAGTGTGATCTCTAGTGATATAGTTGATGCCTTTAATCAAGCTGATGATATTACCATCGCTTACCCTACACAAAAACTCAATATCTCAATGCAGAGTGAAGAGCCAAGTGAACATAATCATGAGATGGTTTAGATGAAGAAAAAAGTATATTTTAAAACCTTTGGATGCAGGACAAATCTTTATGATTCTCAAGTGATGATGAGTTCACTTAAAGAGTACGAGATAACAGAGGATGAAGCTCAAGCAGATATGATTGTGATTAATTCTTGTACCGTAACAAATGGTGCCGATACCCATGTTCGTTCTTATATCTCTTCTGTAGAGAAGCAAGCAAAAGGAACGAAACTTTTCCTTACAGGTTGTGGAGCTCATACAAAAGGGGAGTCACTCTTAAAAGAGGGACGCATTCATGGCGTTTTTGGGCAAAGTGAAAAACAAAAGATAGACTTTATGCTCAAGCAAGAAAAACCATTTTATGATCCTGGTGATTTAAACCATATTGATGATATGGTAGTAGATGAGTTTGTTGGTAAGAGCAGGGCCTTCATAAAGATTCAGGAGGGGTGTAACTTTCGTTGTTCTTATTGTATTATCCCTTTTGTTCGTGGTGATGCACGAAGTATGGATGAACAACGTATACTAGAGCAGGTGTCACGTTTAGCCCTTAATGGTTTTGGAGAGTTTATTTTAACTGGAACTAATGTAGGCTCTTATGGACAAGATACAAAAACTTCTTTAGCACAACTTATGAAAAAAATGAGTCAAATTCGTGGTGTTCGTCGTATACGACTTGGAAGTGTTGAACCGATTCAGATTAGTGATGAATTTAAAGAGATTTTAGGTGAGCCATGGATGGAAAAACATATGCATATCGCCTTGCAACATACATCTCCTACAATGCTTAAACTAATGAATCGACGTAATGTATATAAACAAGATCGAGAGCTTTTTGAGTTTTTAGCTGAGAAAGGCTATGCAATAGGAACTGACTTTATCACTGGTCATCCTGGAGAAAGTGAGGCTTTATGGCTTGAGGCTATGGAGAATGCAAAAGCTTTACCACTGACACATCTTCATGCATTTACTTACTCAAAACGCGATGGAACACCATCTGCTCATATGAAACCAGAGGTGAATGGGAAACTTGCCAAAGAGAGACTTCATGAGATTCAAGATCTTATTGATATTAAAAACTATGAATTTAGAAATACCTATAATGGGGAACTTGAAGTCTTAGTAGAATCTCAAAAAAATGGTTTGTATCATGGACTTGACCAACACTTTAACAAGATTATAATAGAATCAGATGAAGATTTAGTTGGAAATTGGATCACTATAGAAAATTATGAAGTGAGAAAGGATGGAAACTATGCTAAGCTCTAATAAAAATAGAATTGCTCTTTATGCTTCTGCTGTTTTAATTATACTTTTAGTACTTTTTGCAATGCTTAGAGATAATGCTGATGCTATAACACTCTCTCAAGCAAATCAAATTTTACAAGATCACAGTGTGAAAAAAGTGGTTGTTTCAAAAGAGTATGTTTATCTTAAAACAGACAATGGATTTTATAAGATTGCCTCTTCTCAAGTAAGCCCAAAAATGTTTGTTGATTATAAAGTAGAAGTGGGCGGAGAATCTAGTATTATAGTATATGTTTTATTTGCAGTTTTATTTTTAGGTTTAGGATCAATAGTACTTCGTTTTTTACAAAAAAAAGGGGATATCACTTTTAGTTCACAGGGGATAAGTAAAGGTAGTTCTCAAAGTGCACCAGAGCTTCATAATCCTATAGAATCAATTAAAAGTGATGTAACTTTTGATGATATCGGTGGTATTAGTGATGTTAAAGTAGAACTTGAAGAGATTATAGATTTTATGAAAAATCCAAAACGCTATAAAAGTTTTGGTGCTCGTATGCCTCGTGGTGTTTTACTTATAGGACCTCCTGGGGTTGGTAAAACTATGATAGCAAAGGCTGTAGCACATGAGGCAGAAGTACCTTTTTACTACCAAAGTGGTGCTTCATTTGTACAGATATATGTAGGGATGGGTGCAAAACGTGTGCATGAGCTTTTTAATGCTGCGAAGAAAAATGCTCCAAGTATTATTTTTATAGATGAAATTGATGCTGTTGGAAAAAAACGTAGTGGTGAGCGCAATGATGAACGCGAGGCTACATTAAACCAACTACTTACTGAGATGGATGGTTTTGAAGGTTCTAGTGGTGTAATTGTAGTTGCTGCAACTAATAATATAGATGTACTTGATAATGCACTTCTTCGAGCAGGACGTTTTGATAGACGTATATTTGTAGAACTACCAACAAAACGTGAACGTGAAGCTATTTTAGAAAAGTATCTTCAAAAAGTACCACATGAACTAGATATAAAAGCAGTAGCAAATATGACAGTAGGTTTTAATGGAGCAGCTCTGGCCGCTCTTGTCAATGAAGCAGCACTACTTTCTCTTCGCCAAAATGATTTTCATGTAACCATAGAGCATTTTGATCAAGTCAAAGATAAGGTGATGTTTGGGAAGAAAAAGCTTCAAATGCTTAATGATAAACAAAAAGCATATCGTATAACATACCAAGCAGGGAAGGTGATTACAGCTACTTATTTTGATCTTCCTTTTGAGAAGTTAATGCTTTCTAATGAAAAACTTACTCCTTCAACAGATGAGCCTTTGATAAAACAAGAGATAGAAGCAAGAATAAAAATGTTACTTGCTGGTATTGTAGCTTGTGGTATTAAGTATAATGAACATGGAAGCAGTGCAAAATCTGATTTAGTTGAGGCTAAAGAGCTTGTGCAAAGTATGTGTGAAGAGTATGGTATGTGTTCCTCTCTTATACCAAAATCTGATGAAAAAGAGATTATAATTAAAAAACTTTATGATGAGTGTAGAGATCTACTAGCATCTATGCCAAGTGTGATGCAGAGTGTAGAAGCTGTTTTAGCTGAACGCGAAAGTATAAGTAAACAGGAAGTAAAGCAGTACCTCGATGCAATTCTTTAGTGGCTTTTCTCTGAAAAATGAGCTTTATCTTTTTGAAGATTTTGTACAAAAAAGTGAGTATAGTGTAGCTGGTTTCAGCTATGGGGCTATAAAGGCTTTTCAATACACACAAAAGCAGCTTCAAGAAGGGAAGAGAGTAGATACTTTGCAACTTTTTTCTCCTGCATTTTTTCAAACAAAAAGTAAAAAATTCCATAGATTACAGATGCTTGCATATACAAAAGAGAGAAAAAAATATATGCAAAACTTCATAGAGAGTTGTTTCGCCCCCTATAAAAAGAAAGAGCTTGAGTTTCAAAAAACAACAAAAGAGGAACTTGCAGAGCTTTTGGGTTATGAGTGGAGTTTATCGGGGCTAGTTGAATTACAAAATAAGGGTGTTACTATAGAAGTATATCTTGGTGAAAAAGATGCCATTATAGATGTAGAAGCAGCAAGAATATTTTTTTTAGATGTGGCAACAGTGACTTATATAAAAGAAGCCAACCATTTTTTACAAAGAGATTAAGGAGATAAGATGAATGAAATTAAGATAGGTGTAATAACTGCTAGTGATAGAGCAAGTAAAGGGATTTACGAAGATATTAGCGGTGTAGCAATTCAAGATACTATGAAAGCATATTTAAAAAGTGAATTTGAGATTGTATACAGATGTATACCCGATGAGCAAGATATTTTAGAAGATACTATGAAAGAGCTTTGTGATAAAGAGGAGTGTTGTCTTGTTGTTACAACAGGTGGAACAGGTCCAGCACTTCGTGATGTAACACCAGAAGCGACAGAGAATGTATGTCAAAAGATGATGCCAGGTTTTGGTGAGCTTATGCGTCAAGTGAGCCTGCAGTATGTACCAACAGCAATTCTCTCACGTCAGACAGCTGGTATTAGAGGCAAATCTCTGATTATCAATCTTCCTGGAAAACCAAAATCAATTCGTGAGTGTTTAGATGCAGTTTTTCCTGCTGTGCCATATTGTATAGATTTAATAGAGGGACCATTTTTAGAAGTAGATGAAAGTGTTATAAAAGCATTTCGTCCAAAAGCAAAATAATTTAATAGCAAAGTCCGTAAAATAGGGGGTTAAAGGTATGTGGTACCAGAGAGGGGATTTGAACCCCTAAGCCCGAAGGCGGCGGATTTTGAATCCGCTATGTATACCATTCCATCACTCTGGCATGAATGAAGAGTGTGATTATATTTACTATTTACTTAAAATATAGTGAATATGAAACAATATTTTGCCGATATAGGTGTATGGAACTTTAATTGCTTCTCACAAGGTAGCAAAAACTCATAAGTTTGGAGGTAGATCATGCGTGTAACATCTGGAATGTATTATCGAAATTTATATGGTAATGAAAATTCAAAATTAACGAATAAACTTTTTGATGTCAATAAACAGATCGCTTCAGGATTAAAAATTCAGTATGCAAGTGATGATGTTACTGTTTTTACTGAAACTATGAGATTAGATAACGAAGTAACCACTTTAGATCAAGTGAAAAAAAGTACAGAGAATGGTTTAAAGTTCTCAGATCAAACAGATACAGTTATGAATGAGTTTAATACTCTCATGAATAGATTTCGTACACTTCTTGTACAAGCAGCTAATGATACTAATGATGAAGTATCACGAGATGCAATAAGTAAAGAATTAAGAGGTATAGAAGAAAATTTAAAAGGTGTAGCAAATACATCAATTAATGGTAATTATATATTTTCTGGTTCAGCAACAGATGTAAAGCCGATTAATGATGATGGAACCTATAATGGGAATGGCTTGTCTATGAATGCATTTGTTGGATCTAATAATCAGCAACAGTATAATATCAGTGGTGAAGAGCTTTTCTTAGGTGAAGAAGCTAGTATTAAACGAGAGATCACTACCAATGTAGTTAATACAAATTTAATCAATAGTTCAGAATTAACATCATCAAGTGAAATTAGAGAGTTAATGGGGGATAAATACAATTCCTCATCTGAAACAAGTTATTTTTATCTTAGAGGAATGAGAAGTGACGGTACAAGCTTTAAAGATAAATTTACATTAAATGCAACAAATGATATACAATCACTTTTAAATAAAATAGAAAGTGTTTATGGTAATGGTATTGTTCAAGTTTCTTTTGATAATGGGGAGATTGTTGTACAAGACAAATTAAAAGGTTCAAGTAAATTGGATTTTCATTTAGTTGGAGCAACAGATTTTAGTGGTGGTACCGATGCAGATGTCGATGATATAGATGATTTAACAACACGAGGTGGAGAAACAATATATCCACCTACAAATGACTTATATGTCAAAGAGTTTGTTAAATCTTCTTTAGTGACAGCTTCTGGTTCTTCAAGTTTAGAAGCTAGTATTTACGATAGAACAGAGTTTAGTAAAAGTGGTAGTCTTCTCACCTCGAATGTATCTCAAGTTTTAAAATCAATTAATAATACTACCGTACCTTATGAAGTTTTAACCAAAAATGCTTTTGCAACACCCTCAACAAAAATTTCTGATGTAGCTGACACATCACAAGGAACAGCAGCTACTTTGGATGGAACTAAGTTTGATTTAAACGGAACTGATACTATTGGAAATACTTACAATATAACTATAAATTTAGATAGTGCTGGTTCTACATTTGTTGATAATAATACAGGTATTTCCTATGATATATACAATATGGAAACGCCAAGAGTTGCTGTAGATGCAGATAAAATGACATATCAACAATTAATGGATGTTGTTGATATGGCAGTTACTGGCAGTATTCCTCCTGCTACATTTACAAGTGCAACAGATTATGACAATGCAATAAAAAATGCCAATGCAAAAGGAACTGTTTCTTTGACATATGATGGAAAACTACAATTTCAAGATCTTCAAAATGCACAAACACAAGCAACAATAGCAATGTATGATAATAATAGTGATGACTTTACAGCAGATGCATCAGTTATGACATTTAATACAAATAATGCATTAACAATACGAGACCCTAAAACAGACTTTTTTAAAGAGATAGACACAATGATAAAAGCTGTTGAAAATTATAGTAATTATCCAGACGCAACAATAGCAGGAGATCCTAGAAATATTGGGATTCAAGGTGCAATTGCAAAAATGGATGATCTACAAGATCATATATTTCGATCTCATTCAACAGTTGGTGCTCAATCTAATACTTTATCAAAGTCAGCAGAAAGAGTAGATATCTTACAAATAACAACAATGTCACTACGATCATCAGTTATTGATACAGATTTAGCGGAGGCTTCTTTAACACTAACACAGTTAAATACTAACTATCAAGCTATGCTCTCAACAGTAGGTAGAATTTCTCAATTAAGTTTGGTAAATTATTTATAAAAATGGAACAGTTTTAGCTATACTTCCTTTACTTATTTTAAAGGTTGTATAGATTTGAAAGAAACCCTCTTTATTATACTTTTTAGTTTTTTTGTTTACTTAGGTGTAGCTACTATTTTTGGTGAAAGTTCTCTAATGGGAAGCTATGGAGCAACTTTTGCTCTTTATAACCAGCATTATTTTGGTTATATCTCTTTTATCTATCTTTTACTTTTTCTTATTCCCTTATATTTTTTATATAAAAGCACAAGCTTTGATTTTAGAAAAGCACAAATTACTGTTGCTTCTTTCTTAGTCTTTTGTTCTGCACTTATTTTTCAAGCACTTTTAGTAAATGATTCCTTAAGAGGAAAGTTTGGTGCTGACTTTGTTGATTTCTTATCCCCTTATATAGGTGTGTTTGGTTTATGGGTTTTTTGGTTTATGATCACTCTCGTTGCTATTGTTATCTTTTTAGATAAAACAACTTCAGAAATTATAGATGATATATACAATTTTTTTGCAGATAAGATAGATTTTCAAAAAGATGAAACAATCACAGAAGAGGATCAATCTTCTTCTGAAACAAACACTTACAAAAATGAGTATCAAGAAAAACCATCTATAAAAATTGAAGAAAAAGTTATTGAAGAAGAGATTGACACTCCATCTTATCTTAGAAAAGAGGACTCTACACCTAAAGAGCCCATATTAGAGAAGAAAGAGGATGTAAAGCCAAAAACCATCTTAGATATAGCTGCTGAAGTAAAAGAGCATAAAAATACTGTTATTGTAGATGAACTTGAAGAAAATACAAAACTTTTAGCTGGTATAGAAAAAGGGAAAGTTGAGAAGCCTAAGAACTTTAAACTTCCCTCAGTAAATTTCTTACAAAAAGCTCCTAAAACTGCAAAAAATGTAGATGAAAGTGAACTTGATGATAAGATAGGACATCTTATAGAAAAATTGGCTCATTTCAAGATAGATGGTGATGTTGTACGTACATATGCTGGTCCAGTTGTTTCAACTTTTGAGTTTAAACCTGCTGCAAATGTGAAAGTAAGCAAAATATTAAATCTTCAAGATGACCTTGCTATGGCACTCTCAGCAGAAACTATTCGTATACAAGCACCTATACCAGGAAAAGATGTTGTAGGGATTGAGATACCAAACGATACAGTAGATACTATCTATCTTCGCGAAATTTTAGATGATAAACTCTTTCAAGATTCCTCTTCACCTTTAACTATGGCCTTAGGAAAAGATATAGTAGGAAAGCCTTTTGTGACAGACTTGAAAAAACTTCCTCATCTTCTTATAGCAGGAACAACAGGGAGTGGTAAAAGTGTTGGTATAAACGCGATGATCCTTTCTCTCTTATACAAAAACTCTCCAGATCAACTGCGTTTACTGATGATAGACCCTAAGATGCTTGAATTTTCAACATATAATGATATTCCCCATCTTCTGACACCTGTTATTACAAAGCCAAAACAGGCTATTGCAGCATTAAACAATATGGTTGCTGAGATGGAACGCCGTTACGAACTTATGGCAGACACTCGTACAAAAAATATAGAAAATTATAATGAAAAAATTAAAAAAACTGGAGGGGAACATCTTCCTTATATTGTAGTGATCATCGATGAATTAGCAGATTTAATGATGACAAGCGGTAAAGATGTTGAGATAAGCATAGCCCGTCTTGCTCAAAAATCTCGTGCTTGTGGTATTCACCTTATAGTTGCAACACAGCGTCCATCTGTAGATGTTGTAACAGGGCTTATTAAAGCAAATCTTCCATCGCGTATATCTTATAGAGTAGGGCAAAAGATAGATTCTAAAATTATTTTAGACCAGATGGGTGCTGAGTCACTTCTTGGTCGTGGTGATATGCTTTTTACTCCTCCAGGTTCCACTGGACTTGTTCGTTTACATGCTCCTTGGGCAACTGAGGATGAGATAGAAACTATTGTTGAGTTTATTAAAGCTCAACGTGCTCCAAATTATGATAAAAGCTTTTTAGTAGAAGAGAGTGAATCAAACTCTTCAAACAATGAATCGTACGAAGAGTTAGATGAACTCTATGAAGAAGCAAGAAATGTTGTTTTAAACGATAGAAAAACATCTATCTCTTATTTGCAAAGAAAACTTCAAATTGGCTACAACCGTTCTGCTCGTGTGATTGAGCAACTAGAACAAGAGGGAGTACTCTCAGCTCCTAATGCCAAAGGGATTAGAGAGATACTTTAATGCCAAAAGTAGACTTAATCTTTCGACCCTATAAAAACTCCTTTAGTGTTCATATCAAAAATCTTGAAAAGCTCTCAGTTGAAGAGATTCAAAAACTCCAAGAGTTTGTTTCAGCCCGTAAGGGTATTTTTGATTTTGATACTTATACATTTTCGGTACAAAAAAAACTAGGTCTCGAGGAGTTTGAAAACCTCTTGAGACTCTGTGAGATAGATGCTGTTGTGACTGAGGAGTTTAAGATCTCTGAAACAGAGGCTAGGGTTGCTTTTGGACACTATAAAGGGATGCTCTATAGTGAGCTTCCTGATTCTTATCTTTTATGGCTTAAAGCCAACTATAGAGGTGCTCAAAGGGAAAGTATTGATAAAGAGCTACTCAAGAGAAAACTTTAGAACTCTAGCTGTTACTATTATCTACACAATTTTTTAAAATCTTCATTATTATGTTTAGTATTGTAACACTGTGTAAAATGCAAATCTAAGTTTAGATATAATTTACAAAATTTAATTTATATAGGAACGAAGATGGGATTTATCGAAGAATATAAGGCACATGTTGCTGAGCGTGAAGCACTTGGTGTTCCACCATTACCACTTTCAGCTGAACAAACAGTTGAAGTTATAGAGTTTATAAAAACAAACGAGTATACAGAGATGATGCTTGATCTTTTAGAAAATCGTGTTTCTCCAGGTGTTGATGATGCTGCATATGTCAAAGCTGCATTTTTAAATGAGCTAGCACAAGAGACTCATCATGTTGCATCTATCTCTCCTGAAAAAGCTGTAGAGATGTTAGGTATGATGCTTGGTGGTTACAATGTTAAACCTATGATCGATGCACTTTCATCTAAGAATAGTGCTGTTGTTGATGCAGCAGTAAAATCTCTTAGTAAAACTCTTCTTGTTTATGATGCATTTAATGATGTTGAAGAGCTTCATAAAGCTGGAAATGCAGCAGCTACAAAAGTTATGACTTCTTGGGCAAATGCTGAATGGTTTACAAACAAGCCGGAACTTGCTGAGAAAATTACTGTAACAGTATTTAAAGTACCTGGTGAGACAAACACTGATGATTTATCTCCAGCTTCTGAAGCTTTCACACGTTCAGACATTCCACTTCATGCAAACTCTATGCTTACAGCGAAGATGGATGACCCTATGGGAACAATCGCTGAACTGAAGAAAAAAGGTCACACAATCGCTTACGTTGGTGATGTTGTGGGTACTGGTTCTTCACGTAAATCAGGAATCAACTCTGTTCAATGGCATATGGGTGAAGATATCCCAGGTGTTCCAAATAAACGTACAGGTGGTGTTGTTCTTGGTGGAACAATCGCTCCAATTTTCTTTGCAACTTCTGAAGATTCAGGTGCATTACCATTAGAACTTGATGTAACACAAATGGAGATGGGTGATGTTATTGATATCTATCCATACAAAGGTGAAGCTCACAAAAATGGTGAGTGTATTGCTACATTTAAACTAAACCCTAACACTATTACTGATGAAGTACGTGCTGGTGGTCGTATTCCACTTATTATTGGTCGTGGTTTAACTACAAAAGCACGCGAGTGCCTAGGTATGGGTAATGCAGATATGTTTTTAACTGCTGAACAACCAGCAGATAATGGTAAAGGTTTTACTCTTGCTCAAAAAATGGTAGGGAAAGCTTCTGGTATCGATGGCGTTCGTCCTGGTATGTATGTAGAGCCTCAAATGTCAACTGTTGGTTCTCAAGATACTACTGGTCCAATGACACGTGATGAGATTAAAGAGCTTGCTGCACTTGGATTTAATGCAGACTTAGTTATGCAATCTTTTTGTCATACTGCTGCTTATCCAAAGCCATCAGATGTAACTATGCATCATACACTTCCAGATTTTATCTCTAACCGTTCTGGTGTTGCTCTTCGTCCTGGTGATGGAGTTATCCACTCATGGTTAAATAGAATGGTTCTTCCAGATACAGTTGGTACTGGTGCAGATAGCCATACACGTTTCCCTATTGGTATCTCTTTCCCTGGTGGTTCAGGTATCGTTGCATTCGCTGGTGTTACTGGTTCTATGCCTTTAACTATGCCTGAGTCTGTACTTGTAAGATTTTCTGGAACTATGCAGCCAGGTATCACTTTACGTGACCTTGTAAATGCGATTCCACATAAAGCGATTAAAGAGGGTCTTTTAACTGTTGAGAAAAAAGGGAAGAAAAATATCTTCGCTGGACGTATTTTAGAGATTGAAGGTTTACCTGATCTTAAATGTGAGCAAGCATTTGAGCTTTCTGATGCTTCTGCTGAGCGTTCTGCTGCAGCTTGTACGGTAAAACTTAACACTGCTCCTGTCGAAGAGTATCTTAAATCAAACATTGTTCTTTTAGAATCTATGATTGAGGCTGGTTATGAAGATCACAGGACTATTGCTCGTCGTATTACAAAGATGGAAGAGTGGTTAAAAAATCCATCATTATTAGAAGCTGATAAAGATGCTGAATATGCAGCGGTACTTGATATCAACTTAGATGAGATCACTGAACCTATTTTAGCTTGTCCAAATGATCCAGATGATGTTGCTACACTTTCAGAGATCTTAGCATCTGATCGTCCTACAAATATTGATGAAGTATTTGTAGGTTCTTGTATGACAAATATTGGGCACTACCGTGCTCTTGGTGAAGTTCTTAAAGGTGAGGGTGCAGTACCAACTCGTCTATGGGTTTGTCCTCCAACAAAAATGGATGAGAAACAACTTACGGAAGAGGGTTACTATGCACTCTTTGGTGCAGCTGGTGCTCGTACTGAGATCCCTGGATGTTCTTTATGTATGGGTAACCAAGCACGTGTTGGAGATAATGCAATTGTATTCTCGACATCTACTCGTAACTTTGATAATCGTCTTGGAAAAGGTGCTCAGGTTTATCTTGGTTCAGCAGAGCTTGCTGCTGTTGCTTCTATGCTTGGACGTCTTCCAACAAAAGAAGAGTACTTAGAAAAAACTGCAAAAATTACAGGTAAAGAAGATAAAATATATAAATATCTTAACTTCAACCTTATTAAAGATTACAAACTTAACTAGTCTTTTTCTTCCATTGGTAGGGTGTTTCCCCTGCCAATCCTCGTTAAAATAATAATATTTCATATTTAATAATTTCTTGTTAATAAAAAAAAGGTAAAATATACCGATTTAGTTTTATTTAAGGAGTAATTATGGCAACACTTAAAGATATTGTACCTTTTACAAAAAATTTGTCACTCCTTTATATAGATGAGAATCAAGAAATTTTGGTTAAAAATACCCAAGAACTAAGTAAGGTTTTTCACCGTGTTGATGATGCAAGTGATGCAACAATGGGTATTGGGTATATCAAATTTAATACTTATGATATTATCATCGTTGATTCTAACTCTACAATTATGAATATAAACCAGCTTATTAAAAATATTCGACAAAAAAACAAGTTCCAAGATATAATAATTACAACTAAAGAAACTTCTGATACTGCACTACTTAGTCTATATTCATTACATATAAATAGCATAGTGCAAAAGCCTTTTTCTTTTAATACTCTGCTTGATGATATCGCCTATATTGCTGCTAAAATGGCACATGAGAGAGGCTCTAACAATACAGATATAGAACAACTTCAAGCAGATCTCTTATATGAAAGAAAACGTATTGGCCGTTTTATGCTTAATGAGAAAAAGTTACATGAAAAGATTAAATCGTTTGAAGATAAAGTACATCTAGATAAAAATATATATGAACTTACACGTCTACCAAGTAGATATGCACTACAAAATGCGATCAGTGGGAAGTATCAATCTTTAATGTATATTAATATAGATCATTTTGACTTTGTAAATAGTATCTATGGAATGGGAAAGGCTAACAAGTTACTCCGTGCAACTGCATCTAGGCTTAATATGTTTTTACCAAAAAATGGAGAACTTTTTCATATTACAGCCGATGAGTTTGTAATTCTTTTAGATGAACCATCAAAAAATCAAGATATCCTTTTAGCAAAGCAGATACAAGCACTTTTTAAAGAGGCACCAGTAGAGTTTGATGATTATTCACATTATGTTATTTTTTCTATTGGTATTGATAGAGGGGAGGGTAAAAAGCTTTTTATCAATGCAAAATCAGCTTCAAAAGAGGCAAAATACTTTGGTGGAGACCAAAGTGTAGTGTATAACCCAAAATCTCATTATATGAAAGAACAAAGGGAAAATTTCTACTGGATCAATGTACTCAAAAAAGCTTTTGAAGAAGATAAGGTGTTTATATTTTTTCAGCCTATTATTAATAATACTCAACCCCAAAAGAAACACTACGAGGTGCTCTGTAGATTAATGGATGAAAATGAAAACCTCATAAGTGCAGAAAAGTTTATAAATAGTGCTAAACTTGTTGGTTTTATAACACAAATCACAAAAACAGTAATAGATAAAGCCTTTAAGGTTTTCGCAAAAAATGATTACAATTTTTCTATCAATATTAGCATGTATGATTTACATGAAAACTATCTATTAGATTTCTTACATTATAAGTGTGAGCGATACAATATAGCACCTTCACGAGTTCATTTAGAAATAGTTGAAGATATCATTATCTCTAACTCTTCGCTTATCGATGAGCAGATACATACATTAAGGGAAAAAGGTTTTCCTGTTATTATAGATGATTTTACTACAGAGAAATCACTTTACAATAGAATGTATGATCTTAAAGCTCAATATATCAAAATAGATGGCAGTTTTACGAAAGAGATAAATATAAATAAGGCTCACTATGTGATAGTGCAGGGCATAGTGGAATTTGCTAAAAAAAGTGGTATAAAGACTATTGCGGAACATATAGAAACCAAAGAAATTTATGAGATGGTTAAAAAGTTGGGTATTGATTACTCCCAAGGATACTACATCTCTAAGCCATCATCCAAATTAGAGTAATAAACTTTTATCCTTCAATAATATCATAATCTATAGGGATATTTGGTGTAAATATCTTTGTATCTATCTTTTTGTTAATACTTTCATTCGTAAATTCTATTTTTATTTTATTACCTAGTTCATCGATGTAGCTAATACTTTTTATAGTATTTTTCTTTGTTGAAGTTATAATGTATTTTGTATTTTGTATAGATGTTTCATATCTATTTGGAGCAATTAATTTAGCTTGTTGAATCATATGAAAAAAATCAAACTCAGAGGAGATACTTCTGATAATAACTTGTTCAATTTCAGGCTCTATAACAGTTAATTTATATAAAGATATATAGATATCTTTTTCGATGGGTTGTGTGTATCTCCACAAAGCATATTGAGGTTTTGATGCTATGATATGACCATCATAACTTAACTTTTTCCCTTTTTCATCTTCGACAGTTTGTATAAAATCAGCTTCAAAAGAATTGATTTTTGAGAGATCAGCATTGAGGTAAGTGATAAAAAGTGTTAACAGTATAATAAATTTCATAAAAATCCTTCTGAAGAATTATACACAATAAATGATTAACATATTATTTAATATCATATAAATAACATCCACCTTTTGTTTGTTTATAGTTTTTATAATAATAGTTGCGTTAAAATAAAACAATTTCAATATTACTATATAGTAAACTATATAATAATAGCAATAAGGTTGACGATGCTACAAGCATTTATGGGTAAAATTTTCGGAACTTCAAACGACAGAGAATTAAAAAAATATAGCAAACGTGTAAAACAGATTAATGATTTAGAAAGTAAGTATGAACCATTAAGTGATGATGAGCTAAAAGCTGCATTTAGTACACTTAAAGAGAGTGTATTAAATGGAGACAAAACTTTAACAGATGTTCTTGTAGATTCTTTTGCAATTACTAGAGAAGCAAGTAAACGTACTTTGAATATGCGTCATTTTGATGTGCAACTTATTGGTGGTATGGCACTTCATGAAGGGCGTATTGCTGAGATGAAGACTGGTGAGGGTAAAACTCTTGTAGCGACCTTAGCTATCATCTTAAACGCCATAGAAGGCAAAGGTGTGCATCTTGTAACGGTAAATGATTACCTTGCTTCGCGTGATGCAACAGAGATGGCACCACTTTATAACTTCTTAGGCTTTAGTGTTGGAACTATTTTAGAAGATACACATGATCCAGAAGTAAAAAGAGCTGCATATAATGCAGATATAACTTATGGAACAAATAATGAATTTGGGTTTGATTATCTTAGAGACAACATGAGCTATTCACTTGATCAGATGGCACAACGTGGACATAATTTTGTAATTGTAGATGAAGTCGATTCTATCTTAATTGATGAAGCAAGAACACCACTTATCATCTCTGGTCCAACAAATAGAAATATGCAGGATTACACAAATGCAAATAGAATTGCATTAGCTCTTATTAAAGATGAACACTTTACTGTAGATGAAAAAGACAAGGTTGTTTTAATTACAGAAGAGGGGATCACAAGAGCTGAAGAACTTTTTGGTGTTGAAAACCTTTATAGTGCCGAAAACTCCTCTTTGCCACATGCACTAGATCAAGCTTTAAAAGCAAACTATCTTTTTGAAAAAGATGTTGATTATGTTGTAAATGATGGTGAAGTAGTTATCGTTGATGAGTTTACAGGGCGCTTAAGCGAAGGAAGACGTTTTTCTGAAGGTCTTCATCAAGCACTTGAAGCAAAAGAGGGTGTAGAGATTAAAGAAGAGACACAAACACTTGCTGATATTACATTCCAAAATTACTTTAGAATGTACGATAAGCTTGCAGGTATGACAGGTACAGCAGAAACTGAAGCTACAGAGTTTGCACAGATTTATAATCTTGATGTTGTTTCTATCCCTACAAATATCCCTATCACTAGAAAAGATTTAAATGACCTTATTTATAAAACAGAAACAGAAAAATTTGATGCTGTTATAGAGACTATTAAAAAACTAAGTAAAACAGGGCAACCTGTACTTATTGGTACTGCAAGTATTGAAAAATCAGAACTACTTCATGAAGTTTTAAAACGCGAGAAGATAGCACATACTGTACTTAATGCAAAAAACCATGAGCAAGAGGGTGAGATCATTAAAGGTGCTGGTGCTAAAGGTGCTGTAACCATTGCAACAAATATGGCTGGTCGTGGTGTCGACATTAAGGTAAGTGATGAAGTAAGAGAGCTAGGTGGTCTTTATATTATTGGTACAGAACGCCATGAAAATCGCCGTATTGACAATCAACTTCGTGGACGTTCAGGTCGTCAAGGTGATCCAGGAACAACACAATTTTACCTCTCTTTAGAAGATAATTTACTACGAATCTTTGGTTCAGATAAGATCAAGTCTATTATGGAACGTCTTGGTGTAGAAGATGGTGAATATATAGAATCAAAAATGGTGACTCGTGCAGTTGAAAAAGCTCAGAAAAAAGTTGAAAATATGCACTATGAAGGGCGTAAGCAGATTGTTGAGTATGATGATGTTGCGAATGAGCAAAGAAAAATAGTTTATAAGTTTAGAAACCAACTTCTTTCTAAAGAGTATGATATTGCTGCAAAAGTTAATGAGATTAGAGAAGAGTATATTACACATCTATTAGTACGTTCAGATATCTTTGATGGTGGTGCAAGAGAAGATTTTAATCTAACAAAACTCAAAGAGTTACTCAAAGAGGAGATTAACTTTGATTTAGAAGTTGAAGCTGTAGAAAACTTAGAATATGATGATTTATATGAAAAAACTATTGCTATAGTAAAACAATCTTATGATGAGAAGATGAGTGTACTTGAAGTTGAAGTGCGTCAAGATATTGAAAGAGAATTTTATCTCAAAGAACTTGATTCTGCATGGAGAGAACATCTATATGCAATGGACAATATGAAAACAGGTATTCGTCTTCGTGCATACAATCAAAAAGATCCACTTGTGGAGTATAAAAAAGAGAGTTTTAATCTTTTTGGAGAGCTTATCAATGATATTAAATTCAATACTATTAAAACACTTCAAATTATTCAGTTTAAAATGGAATCAGCAGAGGAAGAAGCAGCTCGTGTAGCGGAACAACTGAGACAAGAACAAGAACAAAATGCAGCGATGATGCAACTTAACCTTTCTTCAAATGAAGAAGATGAGGCTGCAGCTGAGAAAAAAATTGCAAGAAATGACCCATGTCCTTGTGGAAGTGGCAAAAAGTATAAACAATGTTGTGGTAAAAGTGGCCCTAAAAAAGGTGTATTTGCTTCTTGAAAACTTCTATAGTTCCCTATCTGGTAAAAAGATTTCTAAGGTTTGACAAAGATCAACCTTTTATCTTTTTATCTGCTCTTCTAGCCTTTTTAGGCATAACTCTTGGTGTAACAGTTCTTTTAATCGCTATGGCCTTAATGAATGGCTTCGATAAAGAGTTTAAAAAGAAACTTACTATTATGAACTATCCTCTTACTATCGTACCGCGTTTTTATGGAAGTGTAAATGAAAATTTATTACTTGATTTAGAAACAAAATTTCCTCATTTACATTTTAGCCCTTTTGTGCAATCAGCAGTTATGGCAAGAAATGGAAGTAAATTAGAGGGTGGGTACCTTTTTGGTGTAAACTTTCAAGATGAAGCAAAGGTAAATAGTGTCCTTGCCAAAGCGATGAAAGACCAAAAATTTAAAAAATTTAATGTTATTATAGGGAAAACACTTAAAGAGGAATTTAGTCTTTATAAGGGTGATAAACTGATGTATATATTTACCCATGTAGAACCAGGAGGACTTTCCATATCTCCTAAAATAAAGCGTTTTAAAATTGCTGCTGTATTTGATTCTGGACTCTCCGCCTACGATAAAGCCTATAGTTATACTACTATGGCATCTTTACAAGCAATTTTACATATGCCTGCAAATCAATATGATGGAATTCATATCTACTCTGATGAACCTAGAGAAGATATAGAGCAGATTCAAGAAGCATTACCAGTAAGTGTGACGATTAAAGGCTGGTGGGAAGATAATGTGAACTTTTTTGCAGCATTAGAGATGGAGAAAGCCTCTTTATTTATTGTTTTAATGTTGATTATTCTTATAGCTGCTATTAACATCATATCTTCACTTCTTATGACTGTTATGAATCGTCGTGCAGAGATAGCACTTCTTCTTTCTCTGGGTGCAACAACTGCAGAGATAAAGAAAGTATTTTTATATCTTGGTATTGTGATTGGGATAGGGGGTATTTTAGCGGGTATCTTCTTTGGCATGAGTGGTTTATGGGTTTTAAGTACTTTTGATATTATCCATCTTCCAAAAGATGTTTATCCAACTACTACATTACCATTAGATTTAAGTCTTCAAGATTTTCTACTTATTGTTTTTGGTGCGTTCATTATTGTAGTAGCATCTTCTTATTATCCTGCAAAGAAAGCAAGTGAGGTAGATATACTCACAGTTCTTAGAAACGAATAAACTACTCTTGAGTTGTATTTCCCTCTGATGAGCGTAAAAGCTTATAAGGGTAAAGTAAAGTTCTTTTTATAATGTTGAGTGGTGCTACTGCAATATCTTTAGCAAGCTTAGAAGAGACAGTTGGATCTGTTAGTTTTCCGGTAATACTCATAGTAGTAGAGATACTGTCTTTATCAAAAAGTATATAACCCACTATAGGAATCTTTGATGCACTACTTCCAAGATCTGTTTTGAGGTTTAATGTGACATCAATTGTATTTTTTTTGATATCAGCTACTCCTTTGGCTAAGATATCTATCTCTTTAGCATCCAAATAAAAATCTGAAATATCAAATTTACCATCCTTTGCACTAAATCGCATATATGCACTATCTACATAAAGACCCTCTTTGCTATAAGATGGGAGAGAGAAGGTTACAAGTGAAGGTACTGTATTAATAAATGCAAGTACATTGTTTAGAAGCTTGTAGTCAATTATAGTAGATTTATTCACATAAAAGACACCATTATATTTATCAAGTGTTCCTTGTAGTGAGAAGTCAAGAGTTCCACCTTTAAATCGTGAAAGACGAAAAAGTTTATCCATAAACTCATCGTTGAAATTTTTACCATAAAGGTGGAAATTATTATTTTCTAGTTTAAATCCCGCACTCCCTTGTTTATAGTTTAGTTGTGCGGTTGTAATGTCATTTAGCTGTTGTAAGCTTATTTTATCTGAAAGAATTATGTTTTCACTTTCTGTTTGTAGATAAGAGTCAGTAGCAAAAATACTAAGTGCTCTTTTTTTTGATTGTAGATTTTGCTTACTTAGTAGCTCTATCAAATTTAATAAAGGAGAGATGTTAATACCAGCTTTTTTTATTTTTATATCTATTTTATCTGTAATTTTTACACTTACAAGATTATTATTAATTGTAAAATAAGTTTTCTTTTTATTGATTTTCCCTTTTATTTCATAACGAGATAGAGGCTTTTTGTTTTGACTTAAAATTTTATATTTATAATCAATACTCCCTTGAAACTTTATAGACTTTTCATCAAAGTTTTTGTAAATACTAAAGGATCCATCAGTAAGAGCAAAAGATTTTAAATATGAAGAGTTTCTTGTAATACTTCGTAAAGAGTTTAAATCTAAACGCCATCTTTTTTTAGAAAGGGTAAATGTGGTATCAATCTCTTTAGATGACACATTTAAAGTGTCTTTATTATTATCTATATCAAAAACAAGACGAGATTTTTTGTAAAGAATTTTTTTTGTTTTTTTATCTACAATCTTTATCTTTTTTGCTCTAAGTATACTTGATTGGTCATGAAGGTTGTATTTGGCACTGATTGAGCTATAGAGTGTATCTGCAATATTTATATCTGTATGTTTTAGTGATATGGTTTGATTTTTTATCTCAACTAAAGCATTAGAGATTTCAAGATCAGTGTTTGCGATATTGAGGCGAATTTTTTCCTTTAAAGATAAAGAGGTTTTTTCTTTATAGTGTATTTTTATTTGTGCATTGGATTGCATCAGTTTAATATTAGAATAGTTAAATTGAAGTATATCAGCTAAAAGATTTGCCTCATTATGTTTTAGATCTATCACTCCTGTCAAAAAGCCAGAGACAACATTTTTTATCTCAAAAAATGTTGTTGGAAGATCTATAGTTAACTTCTTAAGATCAAAAGGAATATGAAGCTTATCAACATGTAATACCTCTTTATTTGTAATCCATTGTGTTTTATCTATATCAATGCTATCTCCATTTGGATTTATATGGTAATCAATAATAATAGGCGTCTGTTTAACAAGTAGTTGTATCCCTGTTGTTTTTACCTTTTTAGCATTAAAATGGATAATTCCTTTTGCCGAATGTGCATCATATTTTACATCAACAAGAGCAGAAGCAATATCTTTATATTTAGCTTTCATTTGATCGATACGAACATCATAGTTATCCAAAACTATATTTGCATCATATATATCAATGTTTAAGCCCATAAAATCAAAATTTGCTTCTTTTGTGAAAAATGTACCATGAGCATCAATATCAATGTTTCGTAAACCTACTGCAATAGTTAAGTCTGTTTGCACTTGCCCTGATCTTTGTAAAAATGGCAAATCTATCTTATAGGTACTTAAAATTTTAAGCATCTTACTATTGACTATACCTTTAAAAAGAAGCTTTAAAGTTAAAAGTTCTTCAGCTTGAGTAAAGTCTATCTTAAGCCAACTCTTATCTAGAAACATCCCATAAGAGTAAGCATCTTGAGGTCGTATATATAAGATACCATCTTTAAATTCTAGTTTTGTTTCTCGGGTATGGATTGCATCAAGTTGAGGATTGTATTTATAATGTAGTCCATGAACTGTTGCATTGATATGAACTGTTTTTATCGCGTTCTCAGGGTGCTTGAAGTCTATAGAGCCTATCGCATTTTCAATACTTAAATGATCCATCTCAATTGCATCATAAACCCAATACCTTACCTCTTTTGGTAAATGAAAAATATCTAATATATTTGTAATGTTTTTAATGTCTTTTTTGTTAACAAGTTTGTATTTTAAACGATCTTTATTAAGTGATAAAAAAAGTTCTGCTTCTAAGTCATTATGTATATTAATCTTAAATGAACTTTTTGCTGATAATGTATTTGGATTTAAAAGGACAGATCCATTTAAAAATAGGGAGTTATTGTGATCTTCAAATTTTTTTATATCAAATTTAAGGTTTTCTCCTTGAAAGTAGATATGTGTTGTAAGGAGAAAATCTGGTGATTGCGCATACAAGTAGCCATTTTCTTTTTCTTGATATACAAAACTAGCTTTTATATTGTTAAGTTTTATAGTTTCAATAGTCAAAGTATCAAACCATTGCGATGCTGTTGCTAAATAGTCAACATATTTTTTTAATTGTCTAATATCTGGTTTAGATTGTGAAGATGAAGATTCTTTTTGAATATCTATCTCTTTAATAGATAAATCTATCTTTTCATCCCATTTTATGTATAATTGCTTGATTTTAACATTTTGGACTGATATCTCATCGAGGAGAAGACCATTTTGTAAGATAATATATAATGAGATGAGTACTAAAATAATGAATGAGAAAAAACTAATGATACCAAAACTTATAGCATATATGGTTTTAATTATATTTTTATCATTCATGTATTACCTAAATAAGCCTATTTATACCCCTAAAGTACTCTATATTCCGCAGGGATCTATAAATCAAATTATAGCACAAATGAATAACAAATCTTACGATGTTAGTAAACTAGATGCACTTCTTTTACGTCTTATAGGTTCCCCTCAAAGTGGTTGGATAGATCTTGAAGATGGAGCCAATACAAAGGCGGATTTTTTATATAAAATAACACATGCTAAAGCAGCACTACAAAATGTAACACTTATACCTGGTGAAACTACTTTTGTATTTTTAAACCAACTTGCTAAAAATCTTCAACTAGACAGAGTAAAGCTTCAAAAAGAGTATAACAAACAAGCACCAATACAAGAGGGTGCATTCTTGCCCAATACATATAGTTTACCCTTAGGAATAACAGAAAAAGAACTTATGAGAATTTTATTAAATGTTTCATCAAAAAAGATGAAAAAGTTAAGTTATAAATTTTTCGGAACCTATAATGAAAAGAGGTGGTTTCATTATGTAGCAATAGCATCTGTTATTCAAAAAGAATCAGCAAATGTAGAAGAGATGCCCATAGTAAGTTCTGTTATTTATAATAGAATTCGAAAGGGGATGAAGCTCCAGATGGATGGGACTTTAAACTATGGAAAATACTCACATATTAAGGTGACACCCAAAAGAATTAAAGAAGATAAATCTTCATATAATACATATCTCTATAAAGGTGTTCCAAATGTTCCAGTTTGTAACGTCAGTATAGAAGCTATTAAGGCTGCTGTATTCCCTGCCAAGACATCCTATCTCTACTTTATGAAAAACAAAAAAGGTGTGCACGATTTCTCATGTAACTATTCTACACATTTAACCAATATAAGGCGTGCTACAAAACGAAACAAATAATAAATATAAGTCAATGTTTTTGTATCTCTACTCAATATTACCCATTTGAGTGCTATTATAATTTTGTAAGTTTCATGAGGCTATAGGTCTACATGAAAAAAAATTATTCACGAGGACATAAAATGTCAAAAATTATTTGGTCTAAAATTGATGAAGCTCCGGCTTTAGCAACTTATTCGTTATTACCTATCGTAAACGCTTTCACGAAAGCTGCAGGTGTAGATGTTGTAACTAGTGATATTTCACTAGCAGGTAGAGTTCTTGCTGCAATGGGACTTGCTGAAGATGAATTATCTAAACTCGGTGAAGTTGTACTTCAACCAGATGGTAACATCATTAAGCTTCCAAACATTTCAGCTTCTGTAGGACAATTAAAAGATTGTATTGCTGAGCTTCAAGGTCAAGGTTTTGACATTCCTGATTTTCCAGAAAATCCAGCAAATGCTGAAGAGGAAGCAATTAGAGCTAAGTATAACACTTGTTTAGGTTCTGCTGTTAACCCTGTACTACGTGAAGGTAACTCAGACCGTCGTGCTGCAAAAGCTGTTAAGAAATTTGCTCAAAACCATCCTCACCGTCTTAAGGCATTTGCTGAAAATTCAAAAGCTTATGTTGCACATATGGCTGGTGATGGCGACTTTTATGGTAATGAAAAATCAGTTACTATGGACAAAGCACAAAAAGTTACAATCGCTTTAAATGGTAAAGAGCTTGCAACTATTGATGCACTTGATAAAGAAGTGCTTGATGGTACATATATGTCAGTAGCAAAACTTAAATCTTTTATCGCTAAATCTATAGAAGATGCTAAGAAAAATGGTGTTTTATGGTCTATTCACCTTAAAGCAACTATGATGAAAATCTCTGATCCTATTATGTTTGGTCATGCTTTCACTGTATTCTTCCAAGATGTATTTGATAAATATGCTGATGTTTTCGCTGAGTTAAATGTTAACCCTAATCAAGGTATGAGTGATTTAGAGAAAAAAATCGCTGGTCATGCAAAAGAAGCTGAGATTAAAGCAGCTTTCCAAGCAGTAGTTGAATCTGATAACCCAGAGATCGCTATGGTTGATTCTGATAAAGGTACTACAAACTTCAATGCATCTAATGATGTAATTATTGATGCTTCAATGCCAGTTGTTGTTCGTGAAGGTGGTAAGCAGTGGAATCGTAATGGTGATGCGGTAGAGTGTGTTGCTGTTATTCCTGATTCTACTTATGCAATGTTTCACCAAGAGATGGTAGCTGACTGTGTTAAAAATGGTCAATACGATGTAACTACAATGGGTTCAATGGCTAATGTTGGTCTTATGGCTCAAAAAGCTGAAGAGTATGGTTCTCACCCAACTACATTTGAACTTGAAGAAGCTGGTACTGTAACAGTGACTGCTGAAGATGGTACAGAACTTATGAGTTTTGAATGTGAAAAAGGTGATATCTGGAGAATGTCTCGTGCTAAAGATATTCCAATTAAAGACTGGGTAAGATTAGCAGTTGAGCGTGGTCAAATTGAGCAAGTTCCTGTTATCTTCTGGTTAGATGAAAACAGAGCTCATGATGCAGAGATGATCAAAAAAGTAAACACTTACCTTAAAGATTTAAATACAGATGGTTTAGACATTCAAATTATGGATGTTGCTTCTGCTACACGTTTTACAAATGCTCGTGTAAGAGAAGGTAAAAATACTATTGCTGTAACTGGTAATGTTTTACGTGACCACTTAACAGATATGTACCCAATTTTAGAGCTTGGAACATCTGCAAAAATGCTTTCAATTGTTCCATTACTTGCTGGTGGTGGTCTTTATGAGACTGGTGCTGGTGGATCTGCTCCAAAACATGTTGAGCAATTCTTAAAAGAGGGTCACCTTCGTTGGGATTCACTTGGTGAGTTCTTAGCACTTGCTGAGTCTTTAAGATTTATTGGTCAAAAAAACAATGACTCTAAATTAGCTGCTCTTACTGCTGCACTTGATGTTGCGAATGAGGGTTACTTAGATAACAATAAAGCTCCTTCACGTAAATGTTGTGAGCCAGACAATAAAGCATCTCACTTCTTCGTTGCTCAATACTGGGCAAAAGCTCTTGCTGAAGGTGACAATGCAGAGTTAGCTACTAAATTTACTCCAGTTGCTGCGGCACTTGAAGAAAATGAGGCAAAAATTATTGAAGAGTTACTTGCTGTAGAAGGTAAAGCTCAAGATATCGGTGGTTACTTCCATCCAGATGATGCAAAAGCTGAAAAAGCGATGCGTCCATCTGCTACTTTAAATGCAATCATAGACACGATATAGTCTAAAGATTTACATTTTTACAATTTCTTGCACTTTATGTGCAAGATTTTCTTCTTTTTTATGAAACTATTGTTATGGTTTTATAAGAAAGGTGAAAATCCTTTAATAGTACTTTATATACTTAATGGTTATGTGTTCGCACATGTTTTTTAAGTGTATGCTTAAGAAGTACTATGATTTTAATCTTCAAGGAGTATAGATGAGTCAAGGTAAAAGAGTAGGGATAGTAGGTGCTGGTAACGTTGGTGCAACAGTAGCATACTCTCTCGCAATGCTTGGATCATGTCATGAGATTATTCTTCGTGACAATAAGATAGATGTAGCTAAAGGAAAAGCTTTAGATATGTCTCAAGCTGCTTCAGCAGTAAGAAGTCATACAGTAGTTAAAGTTGCTGAAGAGATGTCAGACTTAGTTAATTGTGATGTAGTTGTAGTAACTGCTGGAAGTCCAAGACTTCCAGGTATGAGTAGAGATGATCTTCTTATGATTAATGCAAATATCACAAAAGAAGTTATTCAAGGGATTGCAAAGTATTCTCCAGATGCTATCATTATTATGGTTTCAAATCCACTAGATGCTATGACATATGTTGCTCTTAAAGAGAGTGGTTTTGATAGAAGCCGTGTTATCGGGATGGCTGGTATCTTAGACTCTTCACGTATGGCTGCATTTATCCAAGAAAAACTTGGATATGGTGGTGGTCAAATCCGTGCTTCAGTTATGGGTGGTCATGGTGATGATATGGTTCCACTTCCTCGTTACTCAACAGTTGCGGGTGTGCCTCTTTCAGATGTTCTTTCTCAAGCTGAGATTGATGAGATAGTAGATCGTACACGTCATGGTGGAGCTGAAATTGTAGGTTACCTTAAAACTGGTTCAGCTTACTATGCTCCTGCGAAATCAACTGCTATTATGGTTGATGCAATTTTAAAAGATACAAAACAGATCCATCCTTGTGCAGTTTGCCTTGAGGGTGAATATGGTTACAATGATGTAGTTTCTGGTGTTCCTGTTATGCTTGGTGCTAATGGAGCAGAGAAAATTATTGAAGTAACTTTAAACGATAAAGAAAATCAGATGTTTGAAAACTCTTGTAAATCTGTTCAAGATCTTATCGACACACTAAATAAAAACAATTTTTTTGAAGGGAAGTAATTAATGAGTACAAGAATTGAAAAAGACACAATGGGAGAGATTGAAGTTCCTTTAGATGCTTACTGGGCGGCACAAACGCAAAGAAGTATCCAAAACTTCGCAATTGGTGAAGAAACTATGCCATATGAGATTACTCGTGCATTTTCTTACCTTAAAAAAGCTGTGGCTCTCGTAAATAAAGATCTTGGTAAACTAGATGCTACTAAGGCTGATGCAATCGCTCAAGCTGCTGATGATATGCTCTCTGGTAAGCTTGATGGGAACTATCCATTAGTTGTATGGCAAACAGGTTCAGGTACACAATCAAACATGAACAATAATGAAGTTCTTGCAAATCGTGCTACTGAAATTTTAGGTGGTGACTTTAGAGTTGAAAAACTTGTGCATCCAAATGATGATGTAAATAAATCTCAATCTTCAAATGATACTTATCCTACAGCACTTCATGTGGCTTCAGTAATTGCAGTTGAAGAGCAACTTTTACCTGCCATTGCTAAGCTTAAAGCAACACTTCAAGCAAAAAGTGAAGCATTTAGTGATATCGTAAAAATTGGACGTACTCACCTTCAAGATGCAACACCTCTTACTCTTGGTCAAGAGATTAGTGGTTGGGTTGAGATGCTTAACAAATGTGAGAAAATGGCAAAAGATTCACTAGAAGCAGTTCGTGAACTTGCACTTGGTGGTACAGCTGTTGGAACTGGTCTTAATGCTCACCCAGAACTAGGAGAGCGTGTTGCTGCAAAACTTAGTGAACTTACAGGACATGATTTTATCACTGCTCCAAATAAATTTCATGCTTTAACATCTCATGATGCTTTAGTATTTGCTCATGGTGCTCTTAAAGCACTTGCAGCAGATATGATGAAGATAGCAAATGATGTAAGATGGTTGGCTTCAGGGCCACGTTGTGGACTTGGAGAGATTGAAATTCCGGCAAATGAGCCAGGAAGTTCTATTATGCCAGGTAAAGTAAATCCTACACAAAGTGAAGCAGTAACTATGGTTGCTTGTCAGGTTATGGGTAATGATGCAACTATCGGTTTTGCAGCATCTCAAGGAAACTTTGAATTAAATGTATTTAAACCAGTTATCGCATATAACTTTTTACAATCAGTAAGACTTTTAAGTGATTCTATTGTTTCATTTAATGATCATGCAGCTGTAGGAATTGTTCCAGTAAATGCAAAAATTGATCATTATTTACATGATTCACTTATGTTAGTTACTGCTCTTAATCCTTATATAGGGTATGAAAATGCAGCTAAAATTGCAAAAACAGCACATGCAAATAACTCTACACTAAAAGAAACAGCAATAGAGCTTGGTCTTTTAACTGCAGAACAATTTGATGAGTATGTTAAACCAGAAGAGATGATTGCGCCAAAAGCGTAGTTTCCATTTTAAAACAAGGAGAATAAATGAATATACATGAATATCAAGCGAAACAGATTTTTGCTAAGTATGGTGTACCAACACCTAAAGGTATAATGGTTGAAAGCGTTCAAGACGCTGTAAAAGCTGCAGAAGAGTTAGGTGGACCTATCTGGGTCGTTAAAGCTCAAATCCATGCAGGTGGACGTGGACTTGGTGGTGGTGTTAAGCTTGCTAAAACTTTAGAAGAAGTTGAAGAATTAGCAAATGAGATTCTTGGAATGACTTTGGTAACACACCAAACAGGTCCAGAGGGAAAACTTGTTCAAAAACTTTACATCGAAGATGGTGCAGATATCAAAGATGAGTTTTATCTTTCTGTTGTTTTAGATAGAAAACTAGAGATGCCTTTAATTATGGCTTCAACTGAAGGTGGGATGAATATTGAGGATGTTGCTGAAAACACTCCTGAAAAAATCATCACTGTACCTGTTGATCCAGCTATTGGTTTTCAAGGCTTTCACGGCCGTGAACTAGCATTTGGTTTAGGTATTACAGATAAAGCAGAACAAAAGAATATTATCTCTTTTGCACAAAAACTTTATACACTGTATATGGAAAATGATGCAGAACTAATTGAAATCAATCCACTTGTTAGAACAGGGAAGGGTGAATTTATTGCACTTGATGGAAAAATGGGATTTGATAATTCAGCATTAGGTCGTCATCCAGATATCGCTGCGATGAGAGATTTAAGTGAAGAGGATCCAGATGAAGTAGAAGCTGCTAAATATGGTCTTTCTTATGTAGCTCTAGATGGTGAGATTGGTTGTATGGTAAATGGTGCTGGTCTTGCGATGGGAACTATGGATACAATCAACCATATGGGTGGAACACCTGCTAACTTCTTAGATGTTGGTGGTAGTGCAAATGCTGAAACTGTTGCAAAAGGTTTTGAGATTATTCTTAAAAATCCTAAAGTAAAAGCAATCTTTGTAAATATCTTTGGTGGTATTGTTCGTTGTGATCGTATTGCAAACGGAATTATTGAAGCAACTAAAATTACAGATGTTAATGTACCTGTAATTGTTCGTCTTGATGGTACGAATGCACCAGAGGCAGCTGAGATTCTTAAAAATGCAAACATAGCTAACTTAATTGTTGGTGATGACTTAGGTGACGGTGCAGCAAAAGCTGTAGCTGCAGCAAAAGGAGAGTAATTAAATATGTCAATTTTAGTAAATAAAGATACAAAAGTAATCGTTCAAGGTTTCACAGGTAAAGAGGGATCTTTTCATGCTGAGCAATGTATTGACTACGGTACAAATATTGTTGGTGGTGTTACTCCAAATAAAGGTGGTCAAAAGCATTTAGGCAAGCCAGTATTTAATACTGTTGCTGAAGCTGTAAAAGCTACAGGTGCAACTGTTTCTATGATTTTTGTTCCACCTGCTTTTGTTGGTGATGCTGTAATGGAAGCTGCTGAAGCTGGGATTGAACTTGCTGTAATTATTACAGAGGGTGCTCCAGTGAAAGATATGCAAATGGCAAAAGCTCATGCAACTAAGCATGGTATGAAAACTATTGGGCCAAACTGTCCTGGTATTATCACTGCTGAAGAGTGTAAGATAGGAATCATGCCTGGTATGATCTTCAAAAAAGGCAATGTTGGACTTATCTCTAAGTCTGGTACACTTACTTATGAAGGTGCTAATCAAGTATGTAACGAAGGATATGGTATCACTACTGCAGTTGGTATTGGTGGAGATCCAATTATTGGTCTTTCATATAAACAGATCCTTCCTATGTTTGAAGCAGATCCAGAAACAGAAGCAATCGTTATGATTGGTGAAATTGGTGGAGATCTTGAGATTCAAGCAGCAAAACTAATTAAAGAACAAATCACTAAACCTGTTGTTGCTTTTATTGCAGGTCAAACTGCACCTAAAGGTAAAACTATGGGTCATGCAGGTGCAATAGTTTCAGGAACTGCAGGAACTGCAGCTGAAAAAATGGCAGCACTTGAAGCAGCTGGTGTAAAAGTTGTTGTTTCTCCTGCTGAAATTGGAAAAGCAATCGCAGAAGTTTTAGGTAAAAAGTAACATCTACGAACTTGTGTGAGCTCGAAAGTGTACCTTTAGGTTACACTCTTGAGCGATAGTAGCACATTTTAGGGTAATGAAAACAAAACTTAGGTACCCTTGATTTAGATAATAACTCTATACAAGCATTTGTTTGTATATTTAATAATTAGGAGAAAATATGGCAGCTAGTCCAATGGTAAACCCAGGTGATCAACCGGTATGGGTAAATACAGATAACTGTAAAGCGTGTGATATATGTGTTTCAGTATGTCCTTCAGGTGTACTTGGCATGAGATATGAATCAACATCTACTCTTGGTGCAATGATCTCTGTTGATCATCCAGAAGCTTGTATTGGATGTAATGAGTGTGAACTTACTTGTCCAGACTTTGCTATTTATGTAGCAGACAGAGCAGAATTAAAAGCAGCAGGTTTAAGTTTTGCAAAACTTACTGATGAAGCCAAAGAACGTCAAGCGGCGATCATTGCAAATAATTATATGTCACTTAGTGAACAAGGAGTTAAATAATGGCAACAAGAGAAGTAATATCTACTGGTAATGAACTTGCTGCAATTGCAGCAGTTGATGCTGGTTGTAAATTTTTTGGTGGATATCCCCTTACACCATCTTCTGAAGTAATGCATGTTATCTCTGATCTTTTACCAAAGGTTGGTGGAACAGCGATCCAAATGGAAGATGAAATAGCAGGTATCTGTTGTGTTATCGGTGCTGCAATGGCAGGTGACCGTGCATTAACTGCCACATCAGGCCCTGGTGTTTCTCTTAAAGCAGAAAACTTAGGTCTTGCTCAAATGGCAGAAGTTCCTTTAGTTCTTGTAAATGTTATGCGTGGTGGTCCATCAACTGGTCTTCCAACTCGTGTATCTCAAGGTGATGTTCTTCAAGCAAAAAATCCATCACACGGTGATTATAAATCAATCACTTTATGTGCTGGTTCATTAGCTGAGTGTTACACTGAAACAGTAAGAGCATTTAATCTTGCTGATAGATTTATGCAACCTGTTATTGTTTTACTTGATGAGACTATTGGTCACATGCATGGTAAAGCTATTATCCCAACTGCTGAGGCTGTGAAAGATGGTATTGTTCCACGTAAATCATTTGATGGTCCTGCTGAAGAGTATTTCCCATATCAATGTGAGCATGATGAGCCAGCAGTTCTTAATCCAATGTTTACTGGTTATAGATACCACTTTACAGGTCTTCACCATGATAAAAATGGTTTTCCAACTGAAGAGATTGAAACTTGTCGTAAACTTATTCAACGTTTAGAAGATAAAGTTGCACTTCATGAAGATGAAGTTGAATCTTATGAAGAGTTTATGATGGATGATGCAGATATTATGATTGTTGCATATGGTTCTGTTTCACTTGCTGCAAAAGAAACTATCCGTACTTTACGTGAACAAGGTGTTAAAGCTGGATTATTTAGACCAATTACGCTTTGGCCTTCACCAGCGAAGAAAATTAAAGAGTACACAGATAAAATTAAAAATGTTTTAGTTGTAGAATTAAACATTGGTCAATATCATTCAGAAGTACAACGTGCTGCTGCAAGACTTGACATTGATGGTCTGTTTAAAGTAAATGGTAGAGCGTTGTCTCCTCAAGAGATCGCTGCAAAAGTTAAGGAGTTATACTAATGGCATTTAATTATGATAAATATTTAAGATTAGAGAAGATGCCAACACTATGGTGTTGGGGTTGTGGTGACGGTGTTATTTTAAAGGCATTCATTAGAGCTATTGATAAAATGGGCATCAAACAAGATGATATCTGTGTTGTTTCAGGAATTGGTTGTTCAGGAAGATTTTCATCTTATGTAGACTTTAATACTGTTCATACAACTCATGGTCGTACTGTTGCTTATGCTACAGGTATCAAACTTGCACGTCCAGACAAATTAGTTGTTTGTGTTGCTGGTGATGGTGATGCACTTGCAATTGGTGGTAACCATACTATCCATGGTTGTCGTCGTAATATCGATATGACTTTAATTGTTATCAATAACTTTATTTATGGTCTTACTAACTCACAAACTTCTCCAACTACACCTAAGGGTATGTGGACAGTTTCTCAAAAAGCTGGTAATATTGATCCAACTTTTAATACTTGTGATTTGGCTATTGCTGCGGGTGCTTCTTTTGTTGCACGTGAGACTATGCTTGAGCCAAAGAAACTTGAAAAAGTTCTTATTAAAGCTATGCAACACAAAGGCTTCTCAATGATGGAAGTTCTTTCTAACTGTCATATTAACCTTGGTCGTAAAAATAAAATGATGTCTGCAATGGAAAATCTAGAATGGATTGATAGTATTACTGTTTCAAAAAAGAAATATGATGCTATGACTGAAGAAGAACAACTCAACTTACTTCCACTTGGTATTTTAAAACAAGATACTGAAGCAGATGAGTATTGTGATATGTATGCTGAAATTCAAAAAGTTCACCAAGGTCAACGTGGTAAAATCACACAAGATGACTTTGCTAAAAAAATATAAGGAAGTCTAATGAGCGATTCTAAAGTAATAATGAGATTTACTGGTGTTGGTGGTCAAGGTGTTTTACTTGCTGGTGAGATTTTTGCAGCTGCAAAAATTAAAACTGGTGGTCAAGGGCTAAAGACTGCAACATATACATCACAAGTTCGTGGTGGTCCAACAGTTGTTGATATTCAACTTGATGATAAAGAGATTTACTATCCATATGCAATTGATGGAGAGATTAACTTTATGCTTTCTGTTGCACAAATGAGTTATGTTCTTTTCAAAAATGGTGTAAAACCAGGTGGAACAATCGTTGTTGATCCAAATCTTGTGCACCCAACTGATGAAGATAGAAAAACATGGAATATTTATGAGATTCCTATTATTACTATTGCAAAAGAAGAGGTTGGTAATGTAATTACTCAATCTGTTGTTGCTCTTGCAATTGCAAATACAATGATGAATGCTATTGATAAGCAAGCTCTTATCGATACAATGCTTTCAAAAGTACCTGCTAAGGTTCATGATGTTAATAAGAAAGCATATGAACTTGGTGAGAAGTATGCTTTAGAAGCTATGGCTTCTAAAAAGTAATTTTATCAATTTAGACAAGAGACTCTTTTTTAGAGTCTCTTTTTTTTATGGCTATAAGTAATATTAATTAGTATTGAATTGGTCTTAAAAAAGTAGGGCTTATATCTTCGAAATAAGCTTTAAAAAAAACACCTTAATCCAAAGAGATGAAACAAAAATAAAAGCTTGAGAAGAGGCTTTAAAATGCTTTTTTTAGAGCTTAATACTTTCCCAAAAGAAATCTACATGTTTTTCAAATTGTGTTGACAAACTTGATGTTGGTAATGCATCAAAACGTAAGAGAGTAACTTGTAATCTCAAATAGAATAGGGTGCTTATAAACTCATAAGATATCAACATTGGATCACTCGATTTAATAAGAGAGTTTTGCATCATTATAAAAAACCCTTCAGATAATAGCTTAATATTTTTATCATGAAATTCACTCATAAACTCTTCTCTGAGTTTTCTATTTTGCATCAACTCTATCATCAGTAATCTAAACATATTTTCGTTGTTTTTATCAAAGGTAAGCATCTTATATTGCATAGTAAATTTTTGTAAAAATGGTTTTCCTCTACCTGCTAATTCTCTAATCTCGTCGCTCGAAAGAGAGAAGGGTGAAGAGAAAATATTCTTAGCAACCTCTAGAAATATCTCCTCTTTGTTTTTGTAGTGATTATAGAGTGCACTTTCCCGAATTCCCACTTCAGAAGCAATCTTTCTTACACTTGCACCCTTGTATCCATGCTCACAAAAGAGGGTAGTAGCAACCTGTAGTATCTTCTCTTTTGTACCACTGCGTTTATGGGAAGTAGCTGTTTTAGGCATTTATAGATCCTTTTTAGTTAAATGAACACTTGTTAATAATATGTGTATTATATATGAACAAGTGTTAATATAAGCTTATTCAAAAAGAACAAGTGTTCATATATGAGAATCACAATATGAACACTTGTTAATATTGTGAAAAAGCTCTATTTATGTATTTGTTTTGTATAATTCTGCAGGTACAAGAGGTAGTAACTTGATTGAATCAAGAGGAAAGTCCGAGCTGCTCTAAGACAGTGTTCCATTTAACGAATGGCCGTAGTAATACGAGGGAAAGTGCAACAGAGATTAGACTTCTACGTTTATCGTAGTAAAGGTGAAAAGGTGTGTGTAAGAGACCACCAGTCTCTATGGCAACATAGAGAGCTTGTAAACCCAACATGGCAGCAAGAAACAGATGGTTAGCGTCTTAGAAGGCTATTGTTTCGCTAGAGGCACAAAGTAATGTGTGCAGTAGATTAATGCTACTAAAACAAAACTCGGCTTAGCTTGTACCTAATTAACCACAAGACTATAAAATGAAATCAACATTTTTACTTATAAGCACTTTAGCAGTTTTTACTGCTTGTTCAACTCCCCATATTATTCATAATGAAGATACTCATAGCTTAGAACTTTCTCTAGATAATCTTAGTATTGCCGATACAGCAGGTGCAAAACTCCTTTATAAAAGTAGGGTAAATTTATCTAATATTAATATATATCAATTTGTTTATCAGACACAATCAGGCTTAGTTTTGACATATGAAGATGTACAGGTAAGTTCAGATTATCTTTTTACAAAAGGGATGAAAGTAGTTGTTCACAATGTTTTTATAGATTATAGTTACGATCTTGTGTACACAAAAGGAAACACTTACTTTTTCAAACTCATTTCAAAAAAAGATCAAACTCTTATGTATTTATTGCTTGAAAAGAAAAGTAATAGATCTCTTCAAATTATTTATGGTTTTACTGCTGAAGTGTTTAATGAACTCATGCAAGCAACTAAAGAGAAAAGGGTCTCAAACAATACTATACTTATGAATGAACCTATCAAGCTTCTTCAAGATAAAAGTGCTTATATACAAAGTCAATGGAACTATAAAAATATCATACTAGATAATTTAATCTCTAAGGCTGGAAGTGGTCGAAGAGTAAAAAGATAATTTTCAAGAGAATTTACATTATGTTAACCAATACCTCTTTTAACTAACTGATATACGGGAAACCGTATTATAATCAACTCTCTATTATATTAAATAGTATATAGTTCTTGTATGAAAAAATTTACTTTAGTTCTCATCATATTCTTACTAGCCTCAAATATACTCTATGCTAATCCAAAAGGCTTTCGTAAACATACGCATGTAAAAGAGTTTTATGCATCAATTGCAGAAGATACCATAGAGATTGCCCAAAAGAACAATCTTCCTGCTGCTGCGATTTTAGCTATTGCTGGATTAGAGTCAGGCTATGGTTCAGGTTATGTGGCGCAAATTACGGGGAATATCTTAAGTTTGGGTGCCTTTAAAAGTGATGCTGAGCTTCCAGCACTCTATCTACCCTATTCTAAGTCAAAGAAAATGGTACTGTTTGATCCTAAAGAGATAAAAAAACTTCCTAAAGATGATTTAATTTATAAGAAGCGAGCAAAAAGTTATAAAAAAGATTATCGCCCTGCTCCTTATGCTGGTACTACAACACATTTAGAGCTTTTAAAATATAATCCAAAACTTCGTCAAAAAGCACATTATGCTTGTTTAAATGATTTTGCAACAAGATGGATAAGCACAAAGTCTAATATAAAAGCTTTTAGAGATGCAAAGGTTTGGCTTAATAAACAAATGAATGATAATGATACTAAGATATTAGATACTATGAAAGTAAATAAGGGCTTTATAGAGAGAATTGGTGGTGTAAAAAATTCATTCAATTATAGAAAAGAGTGGCCAATAAAGGTGAAACTGATTATGAAAAAAACAGCATTAGTAAAACTTGTATACGATATGAAAGTAAAAGGTATGAGTTTTGAAGAGGCATGGGAGAGATAAGAATATGGAAAGAAAAAGACAACTGATTGAAGATATACAAAACCTTTTAAATGGATATGACGGAGTAAAAACAACAGATATCAATCCTGCCCTATTAGAGTTTATGGATGAAGATACACTAGTTAACATTATAGGTTCTTTACTTGACCAAAAAGAAGATTCTAAGTCTGCTGACACAGAGTGGTTGGAAAAATTCAAAAAACAAGAATAAATATAAAACATTATTTTATCTTTATTTTTCCCTGTAATAGGCTGTTTGAAGGAGATAAATCAATGTTAATGTTTGTTACTGTTATGTTTATTAACCATTTTAGGCTACAATTGCGCATAAATTAATATATAGGATTTTACTATGAGTAATGTAGATTTAGTACAATTAACAGAACAAACAAAAAAACTTACAGCGATGGTTGTAGAAGATGAAAAAGTAACAAATGAACTTTTAAGTTCAACATTCAAGAACTTCTTTTCTGATGTAGAATCTTGTTTTAATGGTGAAGAAGCACTTAAGATGTATGAAAAAGCAAAACCAGATGTTGTTTTTGTTGACATTATCATGTCAGGAATGGACGGTATTGAGCTTTCTCGCCAAATTCGTGAAATTAATCCTGCTCAGATTATTATTGTAATCTCTGCAAGTAACGATATTGAAAAAATTTCTGAGTCAATTGAAGTGGGTGTAAACTCTTTTATCCAAAAACCAATAGATACGAAAAAAATTATTGAACTTCTTGGAAATGTTGTGGCTATGATTACAAAGAAGAAAAAGATTGAAACAAAAACATTCTCAATCTCTCTTCCTTTAGATCTTTATGAAACAGTTAACGATAATGCAAAAGCAGAAAGTATCTCTAAAAATGCTGTAATTATTAGAGCACTTCGTAGTTTTTACGAATAATTTCATTTTTATATAGATTTTATCTTTTTTTAAGAATAAAATCTATATAATTTCGGCTCAACAAACAAGTTGAACTACATTAAAAAGTGGCCCCGTCGTCTAGCGGTTAGGATCCATGGTTTTCATCCATGTTACAGGAGTTCAATTCTCCTCGGGGTCACCACTTCATTTTTAAACAATCAAAAAAATAAACAAATATTAATCATCATTTAGATAAAATCACAAAAAATTATTTTTAGGAATTTTCATGTTAAGATTTGCACCTAGTCCTACTGGTGATATGCATATAGGTGACCTTCGTATTGCTCTATTTAACTACATTGTAGCTCGTCAACGTAATGAAGACTTTATAGTTAGAATAGAAGACACCGATAAAGAGCAAAATATTGAGGGAAAAGATCAAGAGATCCTTGATCTTTTATCACTTTTTGGAATTGAGTACACTCAAGTGATTTACCAGAGCCAAAATGTACGCTTTCATGCAGCGATGGCCTTACAGCTTTTACATGAGAAAAAAGCTTTTTCTTGTTTTTGCTCTTCAGCATGGATAGACAATAAAAAGCAAGAAGCCCTTAATGCAAATAAGGACTACTCTTATGATGATGCTTGCCGTAACCTGCCAGCAGAACTTGTCATCGACAATACTAACCCTTTTACAGTTAGAATAATTAGACCTGATAAAGATATAATCATTCAAGATAAAATACAAGGGAAGATGAGTTTTACACCTGATGCAGTAGATAGTTTCATAATCATGAATCAAGATAAAACGCCAACATATAATTTTGCATCTGGTGTTGATGATATGCTTAGTGACATAAGTCTCATCATTCGTGATGATAAACATAGAAACAATACTCCAAGACAAGAGCATGTCCGTAGATCTTTAGCTTATGATAAAACAATTGAGTATGCTCATATACCAACCTTGTCGGATGCTGATAGTCTGAGTGTAAAATCACTCTTAGAAGAGGGTTATCTTCCAGAAGCCATCTTAAATTATTTAGTATCAATCGGTAATGATACACCTAAAGAGATTTTTACTATGAATGAAGCGATGGAGTTTTTTACCCTTGAAAAGATCTCTAAAGATCTTATAGAGTTCAATATAGAAACACTACAGTACATCAATAAAGAGCATCTTAAAAAGCTTGATCCAAAAGAGCTTTCACGTTATGTTGGCTTTGCAGATGAAGAGATTGGAAATCTGGCTTATTTATATCTTGAAGAAGTAAGTACAACAAAAGAGTTAAAATCAAAAATAGCTCCTATCTTTACTGAGCGTGTTATACCTAAAGAGTTGAATGCAGAAGTGAAAATAGTTGTAGAGTGTATAAAACAAGCACCCTACTTTGATGAATTTAGTGCTTTTCAAAACTATATTGTAGAAAATACGAATTTAGAAGAAAAGAGCCTTTCTCAAGTTTTACGTTTACTGCTTAGTAATGCAGAAGATGGACCAGACTTGAACAAAATATATAAATATCTTAAAAATTATCTTGGGGAGATTGTAAAATGAGTTTTTTAATGGAAATTATTCAAGGTGTTGGTGGTATTGCCATAGGTGTTATAAATGTTTATATATGGATTTTAATTATTACAGCACTTTTAAGCTTTGTAAATCCAGATCCTTATAATCCTGTGGTGCAGTTTTTATATAGAATTACAAATCCAGCATATAGATTTGTTAATAAGTACATTAGAACAAATTTTAATGGACTTGATTTAGCTCCATTAGTACTTATCATTGGTTTGCAGGTAATTATAGTTATACTCCAGGCAGTTTTAAGATCTCTCTACTAAGAGAGAATACTACTCATCTTTTTCAAATACCATCTCTTGAGATGAGTATTTGTCATTTTTCACTTTAAACTTTAAAATATCACCCTGTTTTGCAAATGTTACAAGAAAATATTTATTCCACGGTGTGTCAGTTGATGCTAAGTAGGTAAATTCATTATACTGTGTAAGCTCTTTAACACTAAAAATTGGTGCTTCACCATTAAGTGTAAAGTTTACAGGCATTGATTTGTCTTTAAGATACATAAAGACATAAAACACTTCACTGTTTTTAAATTTTTCTGGTTCAACTTGGTTAAGATATACTACTGTTACGACCCCATTTACACTGTTTTCATCTTGAATCTTAGAGCTTTGTAAAGCATTAAGTGCTATCTCTTGTTTTTCATTGATATCAAAACGACTAAAGGCATTTTTCTCGGCACAGCCGCCTAAAAGAAGTAAAAAAAATAAAGCAGTTAAAAAAGTTTTCATATTTTTCCTTGAAATTTTCCTAGAATTATATCTTATTAAACTCTTCTTTTGTATAATCTCTTAAATTTTAAAAAGTTGAGTTGTATATTGAGAAAAAGATTAGCAGTCGCGTTTACAGGACCATCAAACAGTGGTAAGACTACCCTTATTTTAAAGGTAGCAAGAAAACTGATAAATGAGCATAAAAAAGAGGTTGCTATCATTAAACATGATCCGAGCGATAAAGCCCGTTTTGATGTTGAAGGAAAAGATAGCTATAAGTTTAGTGACACAGGTGCCGAGGTGATTGTCACCTCCCCAAGAAGAACAACATACTTTTCTAAAAGAAATAAAGAACTTGATGAGATGATACGACTTTTTGATAAGTTTGACATCTTACTTGTAGAGGGGTTGAAAAACTTACCTTTACCTCGTATCAGTATCTTTAGAAACTCTTTAGATTGTGATTACTTTCCATATATGAATGCTTTAGCCATAGATGATAGCATTGATACAAAAGAGTATGAGCTCCCAAGAGATGTAGATATTTTAGATTTAAACAACCCAGATGAAGTAATTTCATGGATATTAAACAATGCAAAGGAAGTGTAATATGAGAGATATATTTGATGCAATTCAAAAAAGTGCAAAAAGAATTAAAGAAGCGATAGATGTAAAAGATATAGGGTACTCACAGCAAGAAAACTCTTCTGGAGAAACACAACTAGAACTTGATATTAAATGTGACATGATTATTGAAGAGGAGTTCTCTCGTGTTGCTTCAATTCATACAATTGCAAGTGAAGAGAAAACTCACGAAGAGCTTTTACATGAAGATGGAAAGTACTTTATCGCGTATGACCCTCTTGATGGCTCTTCATTAGTTGATGTAAACCTTAGTGTTGGTTCTATCTTTGGAATTTATGAAGGTAGTTTTGGCTCCGAGAAGATGGTAGCAGCATGTTATGTTGTGTATGGACCACGTGTAGAGATGGTTTTTGCTGAAAATAAAACAAAACTTTACCTTCTTCAAGCTGGAGAGTTTGAGTTTGTAAAAGAGATAAGACTTACTGAAAAAGGTAAGCTAATGGCTCCAGGTGGAACACAACAAAATTGGGCACCTTACCACAAAAAGATGATAGACAACTTCTTTGCTGAGGGGTATCGTCTTCGTTACTCTGGAGGGATGGTTCCAGACTTACACCAAATCTTGCTTAAAGGTGGTGGACTTTTCTCATACCCTGGTACAAGCGACAAACCAGAGGGAAAACTTCGTCGTTTGTTTGAAGTATTTCCTTTTGCATATATCTATGAGAAATCTGGTGGTGAAGCGATTGATGGTCAACAAAGACTTCTAGAGCTTGGTTGTGCACATATTCACGATACAGCTATATGTTTCTTTGGTTCTAAATATGAAACATCGAGAGTAAAAGAGGTTTATGCAGCAAATGCATAATGAAAAAAAAGATAAGTTTGAAATCTATCTCGATGAGATGATGATAAAACTGCAAGCTTGTCAAAAAGAAAAAAACTTAAAATCGTGTAGTGCTTGTGAGCATTACTTCGGTTGTGAACTAAGAGACGAGTATGTGAAAGCTGTCTACAACAGTATGTCTAAGGGCGATACTGGTGGATTTGAATTTTAAAAAGGACTAAAAAATTGAGTAAATATATAACAACACCTATATACTATGTGAATGGCGAAGCACATATTGGACATGCATACACTACATTTATAGCTGATTCTATAGCGAGATATGAGAGACTCAAAGGAAATGAGACTTTTTTCTTAACGGGAACAGATGAGCATGGTCAAAAAATCGAAGAATCTGCTCAAAAAAACAATAAACCAACTCAAGAGTTTGCAGATGAGATTAGTGCTACTTTTAAAAACCTTTGGGATGAATTTGATATAAGCTATGACAAGTTTATACGCACAACAGATGAAGACCATAAAATAGGTGTACAAAAAGCATTTGAAACGATGTATGCGAAAGGTGACATATATAAAGATTTTTATGAAGGTCACTACTGTGTAAGTTGTGAAACGTTTTTTCCCGAAACACAGCTCATTGATGGTGAGTTTTGCCCTGACTGTGGTCGTAGCACAAGTATTGTAAAAGAGGAAAGTTACTTTTTTAGACTTTCAAATTATGAAGATAAGCTACTTAAGTTTTATGAAGACAATCCAGACTTTATACTACCGCGTTCACGTGTAAATGAAGTGGTAAGCTTTGTAAAAGGTGGACTTCGTGATCTTTCAGTAACTCGTACATCATTTACTTGGGGTGTAAAAATGCCAAAAAGTTTAAATGATGACAAGCATGTTATGTATGTTTGGCTCGATGCCCTACTCAACTATGTAACTGCTCTTGGTTATGGTAAAGATGATGCAAATATGAAGTTTTGGCCAGCAACTGCACAAATTGTTGGAAAAGATATACTGCGTTTTCATGCTATCTATTGGCCAGCATTTTTAATGAGTCTTGACCTACCTCTTCCAAAACACCTTGGTGTGCATGGTTGGTGGACTCGCGATGGTGAAAAAATGTCTAAATCAAAAGGGAATGTTATCTCTCCTAAAGAGGTTGCAGATGCTTACGGAGCTGAGAACCTTCGCTATTTTATGCTTCGTGAGGTACCTTTTGGTCAAGATGGCGATTTTTCTCAACGTGCTCTTATTGACAGAATTAACTCTGAACTTTCAAATGACTTAGGAAACCTTTTAAATCGTATTATTGGTATGAGTGGAAAATATTCTGATTTTGAGATAGACAGTATAGATGTTGAAAAGTACCATACAAAAGAGCTAAACGCCATGAATGAGGTGCTTGACTCTCTTGATACTTTTATGCAAAATATGCAGACACATCGTTACCTAGATGAACTTTGGAAACTCTTCTCTATAGGAAACAAGGCGATTGAAGAGCATGCTCCATGGGTAAAAATGAAAGAGGACAAAAAAGATGAGGCACTTGCTACTGTAGCACTTGTTGCGAACATCCTTGCAAAAGCTTCTATCATGTTACACCCTGTTATGCCTAAAACTACAAATATCATCGCTGATGCTCTTAACTTTGAGATAAATACAGCTTCGTATAATGAGCTCGTTGTCGACAAAAAGATTTTAAAAGTATTTAATATTAAAAAAGTACCACCACTTTTCCCTCGTGTTGAAGAGCCTTTAATGCAAGAAGCGCCAAAGGCTGATCCAAATCCTCCTAAAGCTGCAAAAGAGGAGAAAAAAGAGTCTTCAAGTGCAAAAGAGGAAGATAATCTCATAGAGATTGGACAATTTTTCGAGACATCTCTTAAGGTGGGAACTGTTTTAGAAGCTGAGGAAGTTCCAAAAAGTAAAAAACTCTTAAAATTACAAGTTTCTCTCGGTGAAGATGACACTCGCCAAGTTGTTGCTGGAATTAAAGAATTTTATTCTGCTAAATCTCTTGTAGGGACACAAGTATGTGTTGTAGCAAACCTTAAACCTGCAAAACTGATGGGTATGATGAGTGAAGGAATGCTTCTTGCTGCTAAGGATGAAGATGGCTTATGTTTAGTAAGACCAGAGAAACCTAAAAAGGCAGGCACACCTATTGGATGAGACTAGAAAATCTCCTCGCACTTACAAACGGTAGGGTTGTAAACACCCCCTTTGTAAAGCAATTTACAAATATCGTTTTTGAAGCAAATAAGGTAAAAAGAGGAGATCTTTTTATCGCGTTTGATGAGCAAAATATTGAAGAAGCTGTACTCCACGGAGCTTATGGCATACTCTTTGAAAAACCAACACAAATTAGTGACAGTGAAATTGCCTGGATAAAGGTCGATTCTATAGAAGATGCTCTAAAACGATTACTGCGTTTTAGACTTATAGAAAAAGAGATAGTAGTATATGAGTGTAATGAGATTATACTCAAACTTGCTCTTCAGGTGATGAGTGAGACGAATTTTATTGCTCTTGAGGGTGATATTAAGGCTATATATAAAACTCTTTGGGATTTAGAAGACCTTAACATCATACTCTTCAGCCCTACTCTCACATCTCGCGACCTCTTTACTGACATTAAAAAGATGCCTAATGCCACACAAAAAGAGTCTATCTCTATAATGGAGCAAACTCTTTTTGAAACTTCATTTATTTATGATGATATTTTTTATGAGAGACAGTTAATTTCTCCTTTTTTCATCCCTTTTTTAGAAGATCTATTTTATTTTTTCAAATCTCTTAAAATTAACTTTAGATTGAGAAAGTTTACCCCTATTGAGCACTTTGAAGCTGTTTTTACAAATAAAAACTTTGAGATAAAAGAGTTTGGTACAAGTGATAAGGTGCTTATTTTTGAAAAAAGTAGCTCTTTAATTGAAAAAGAGATTCTCTTTTTACAACAGCAAGCTTCTTGGGCACAGACTATTTATATAGTTCCACAAAAAAATGTGGAATCACTTGAGAATATAAAAAATATTATTACTTATAAAAATAAAAATGAGATACTAAATATTTTAAAGCAACACCATTTTCATTTTGCACTTATAGTGGGTGCAGATAAAGAGATACTCAAGAAACCTCTAAGCTCTCAAGCTCAGATTTCACTCTTAGATTTTACCTAGATAAAGGCTTTATAGCATGGATAGAAGAACATTTTTAAGCACAGCTACAACGGCTTCAGCTGCTTTAGCACTGAGTGGATGTAATGAAAACAATCGTCAAGCCATCGATTACTCCAAACATCCAAAAGCACATGATAAAGAGAAAAAGCATATCAATATAAACAGAAATAAAAAGACTGTTTTAAAACTTGCTACCTCTTGGCCTGCACATTTTCCCATTATGGGGACTGGTGTTGAAAAATTTGTTCAACGGGTAAAAGATGTGAGTGGTGGCTCTTTAGATATAAAACTCTACCCTAAAAATACTCTTGTTCCTGCACTTGCTGTTTTTGATGCTGCAAGTTCTGGTCAGATTGATGCTTTTCACTCAGGCCCTTACTATTGGAAAGGGAAAAATTCTGCCTTTTCACTTTATAGTGGCATACCATTTGGTTTTACAGCAGAAGAGATAAATTCTTGGATGCTTTATGGTGGCGGGCTTGATTTATGGAGAGAGCAATATAGTACTTATAATCTCTACCCTCTTCTAGGCGGAAATACAAATATTCAGATGGGTGGGTGGTTTAGAAAACCCATCAACTCATTGGAAGATATGCAGGGTTTAAAAATGCGTATCCCTGGTCTTGGTGGTGAAGTATTTGCAAAGATGGGAGTAAACCCAATTCTTTTACCTGCTGGAGAGATTTACACCTCCCTTGAACGTGGTGTTATAGACGCAACTGAATGGGTTGGACCTGCACTTGATATTAAAATGGGCTTTTACAAAGTTGCACCATACTACTACTCTGGATGGCATGAACCAGGTTCTATCTTGGAACTTACTTTTAACAAACACTCTTGGTCTAAACTTGCTTCTGAGCATCAAGCCATCATTGAAGTGTGCTCTAGTGAGATGAATGCAAATATGACCTATGAATTTCATTATGAAAATATCTATGCACTTAAAAAGCTTCAAGAGCTTGATGTAAAACTTGCACAGTTCCCTCAAGAGGTAAGTGATGCTGGAAAAGTAGCACTTCAAGAGGTGGTTATGGAGCTTAGTGAAAAAAATGCAGAATTTGCAAAAGTGTATGCATCGATAGAAAAACACCTTACACTTTCCAAAGCATGGAGTGATGTAAGTACTCGCTACTTTTTAAACGAAAGATAGTGTATTATTCCACAAAACTTATATCTATTGAGAGTCATTTGAAAAATTTTTTACTAACTATTATTGTTTTACTTTTACCACAATTTTTATCTGCTGATTTTACAGCTAAACTTATAGATGCTAACACATCTAAGGTAATATCTTCTGCTATAGTGAGTGATTCTGAGCACACAATAAAGAGTAATAAAGATGGTTCTTTTTCTTTAAAAACATCCGAAAACACGATTCATATTAAAGCATATGGATACAGACCAAAGAGTATAAATAGTGACGACAATGTAACACAAATATTTTTAGAACCAATTACTGTTAGAGCACTTTATCTTACCTTTTGGGGAGCAAGTAACAACTCTAAAACACATAAGAAAATTATAGATATCATCAATAAAACGAACTTAAACGCCATTGTGGTAGATGTAAAAAATGAATATGGTTCAACCTCTTTTTTAACCTCATTTAAACAAGCAAACTCTTATGGTGCACATAAAAATCGAACAAATAGAAATATACAAAAGTTTATAGCAAAAATGAAAGCTAACCATATATATACTATTGCAAGAATTGTATGTTTTAAAGACGAAATTCAAGCTTCACATAATCCAGACTATGCAATTAAAAAAGATGATGAAAATCAAACTATCTGGAGAAACCATGATAATATGGCCTGGGTAGACCCTTTTGATACTCGTAGTCATGATTATACGATTCGTATTGCGGAGGAAGCTGCTCAAGTTGGATTTGATGAGATCAACTTTGATTATATTCGTTTTCCTGCCAAAGATGGACTTTTACTGAAAAAAGAAAATACACAAAAAAACCGTATAAAAACTATTGAACAGTTTTTAGATACTGCACAAAGTCGTTTACGTAAATATGGAGTTTTCATCTCCGTTGATACTTATGGAAATATTTGTTGGAGTAAAGATGATAACGGTATAGGGCAAACAGTCAGTTCTTTAGCTGCTCATGCAGATTACTTAGCTCCTATGCTCTACCCTTCAGGATTCTCTAGCGGTTCTTTTTACTTTAAATATCCTGCAGATCACCCTTATGCTGTTATTTATAGAAGTGTGAAAAATATTAAAGATAGAATAGATACAAAACGTGTAAGACCTTGGCTTCAATACTTTAGAGATTATACTCATAAACGCCGTGAATATAAAAAGTTTGAGATTCAAGAGCAGATTCGTGCAACTGAAGATATCAATACAAGTGGCTTTATGATGTGGTCACCATCAAGTAAATACAATTTAAATTATTTTCATAGCCTTTAGCCCTTTTCTTAGCTCTTTTTGATTAGGTAAATAACTTTCTACAAGCATATGAAACGATTTTGAATGGTTCATATGTGTAAGATGCGCTAGTTCATGCACAACAACATAATCTATAAACTCTTTTTTTACTTTTAAAAGTTCTGTGTTAAGGGTAATGGTTTTAGTAGAACTACATGAACCCCATCGCGTTTTCATTTTTCTAAACTTCAACTCTTCATAGGAAAGTTGCATAATCTCTGAAAAATACTCCACCCTTTGTGTAAGATAACTTTGTGCAAGATTTTTATAAAAAGCATCATAAAGTTTGACAATACTTTTTGTATCTTGTTTTTTAGTGCGATGGAGTTTTTCTCTTAAATAAAGTGCTTCAGGGCTATCTATAGAGTAGACTTCACCAAAAAGAAGTACTTCATCTTCAAGGTTTATCTTTTTATATGGACTTTTTTGTATAGCATCTATATGCTTTTGTATCCATTTTTCTTTAGAGTTTAAAAACTCTATAACATAGCTTGGTGCTACTTTGGGGGTTTTAACAAAAATAGTTGCATCATTTTTTATTTGTATATAGCTATTTCTGAGTTTTGGTTTTACAAGGTGTGTCACCTCTAAACCTTTGTAAATAAAACTACTCGTAAGGGATTGGGTCACTTATACCTGCCAATTTAAAACCATTTAAACGTAATCTACAGCTATCGCAAACACCACAAGCTTTCTCTTCATTTTTATAACAAGACCATGTAAGTTCTAATGGTACATTGTATTTTATTGCTTCTTGTACTATTTGTGACTTTTGAAGATGCACGAGAGGCATTTTTATCTCTAGGTTTGTTTCCTCTTTTGTGCCTAAGTTAATGGCATTTTGCATAGACTTAATGTACTCTTCTCTACAATCGGGGTAACCACTACTGTCCTCTTCAACAACACCTATACTCATCACAGACGCACCCTCTTTCTCAGCAATAGCTGCTGCCATAGAGAGAAAAATACCATTACGAAATGGTACATATGTAACAGGTACACCCTCTTCCACTCCACCTGTTGGTACTTCTATGCTCTTATCTGTAAGTGCTGAAACTCCAAGTTGAGCAAAAAAGTCTAAATCAAGTACATATTTTTTATCTACTTGTAACTCTTTACATATTGCATCAAAACATGCAAGCTCTTTTGTTTGTGTTCTTTGGTCATAATTAAAATGCACAGCTACTATCTCGTAGCCATCTTGTTTCATCATATATGCACTCAAAGTTGAGTCCATTCCCCCACTCATTATACATACTGCTTTTTTTATATCTCTATTCATAGTGTGATTTTAACATATAAACTATTTTTTTAATATATACCAAATAAATTTCGCTCTATAATAAGGTATAAAAGAGAAAGGAGACACTATGGCAACAGATTCAATAGGCTCAGCAGGAACAATGCAAAGTGTTCAAGTAGATGTTATGAAAAAAGCTCAAGATGTACAAGCTCAGCAAGTTTTAAAAGTCTTGGAGAGTGCTACTCAACAATCACAACAAACTACAGCCCAAAAAACAGGTATGGGTAATAATATAAATATTACAGGGTAGCATTAGCTACCCTAAGCCTCATTAGATATAATTCCACTTATGATTGAACTTGACAACCAAACTTCACTTGAAGTAAACACAACTTTTTTACAAAAAATTCTTAGCTCCCTTAGCGACAAAGAGGTAGAACTCTTAATTGTTTCCAACAGTGAGATGCAAGAGATAAATAAAGAACAAAGAGGCATAGATAAGGCAACAGATGTTCTAAGTTTTCCCTATGAAGAGATGCCTATGAGCCCTCTTGGAAGCATTGTTATCTCAAGTGATTTTGTAGAGGAGAAAGCTTTAGAATTTGGACATAACTCGAGTGATGAACTTAGTTTATTGTTTATTCATGGTCTTTTGCATATATTAGGTTATGACCATGAAGTCGATGATGGAGAGATGCGTCAAAAAGAGAAAGAGCTTATAGAAAAGTTTGCTCTTCCAAAGAGTTTAATAGTTAGAACACAAGGATAAAAATGGATTACATAGTTTTTTTAGTTGCCATGGCTGCACTTATTTATGGTGCTGATTTTATTATTAAAGAATCAGAGAGAATTGCTCTGCATTTTGATATCTCCCATTTTGTCATTGGTGCTACACTCGTGGCGTTTGGGACATCTTTACCAGAAATGGCAGCTTCTATGATGGCATCTGCACAAGGTAAAAGCGATATGGCAGTAGCAAATGTTGTGGGGAGTGTTGTTTTTAATATTACCCTTGTTTTAGGTATAGTGTTTTTCATGGCGAAATCTATGAAACCCCAACGCGATCTCTTTGCAAAAGATAGTGCTTGGGTTGTTGTACCTGTTATTATTTTCTTAATTATGATTCAAGATGGCACTATTGGTCGCATTGATGGTATCTTATTTTTACTTATGATGGTATCTTACCTTATCTTTTTATTTAGTAGCTCTAAAGATGACCTTGAAGGTGAGATTGATGAAGATTTAGTAAAAGAAAAATTTAACTGGGGTAAAAGTATTGTTTTACTACTTATTGGTTTTGCTCTTACTATTGGTGGTGCTAATTTTGTTGTCGATAGTGGTACAAATATAGCAAGAAGTCTTGATGTTAGTGAATGGATTATAGGACTTTTTCTCATCTCTTTGGGAACATCATTACCTGAACTTGTTGTTTCTTTAGTTGCTGTAAAAAAAGGTCATGCAGATATGAGCATAGGAAATATTATAGGTTCAAATGTTGCAAACTTTTCTATGGTTCTTGGTGGTTCATCACTTATAAATCCACTTGTTGTCAACTTAGAAAAAGTATCGTTTGATATTATAATTTTAGTATCTGCATCACTCGCTTTACTTTTTATACTTGCAAACAAGCTTTATAACAAAGCAGGGTCTATCTTTCTACTTACTATTTTAGCTCTTTTTATTCAACACTCTTTTCTTTAAAACTACTTTTTAATATACCCAAGCTCTAAGAGCTTGTTGTATATATTTGAAACAATCTTTCCGGCTGCATGTCCACCATGTCCACCATGTTCTACCATAACTAGCACTACATACTGAGGATTTTTAAAAGGTCCATAAGTAGTAAACCAAGCATGTGAGCGTCTATAATAAGAAAGTTCATGCTCCAGTTTTCTCTTCTTAATATCTTGCTTAATTCCAACAACTTGGGCTGTTCCTGTTTTTCCTGCAAGTGTCACCTTTGAAGATAAGTAATTTGTAGCTGTTCCATGGGGAGAATTACATACTTGATACATCGCTTTTTTAATAATAGGAAGCTTCTTTTTCTCTTTAGTATTTAAAACATCTTGTGCCTTAGGTATATATTTTTCTGTACCTATCTGCATCGCAATATGAGGAGTTGGAAGTTTTCCTGTTGCTATAAGAGCTGTTTCTTGTGCCATTTGTAAAGGTGTAACCAAAAAATCTCCCTGCCCTATTGAGGTATTGGCAGTTTCTCCTATACTCCAGATTCTATGATATTTTTTTAGTTTCCATTCACGAGAGGGAACTACACCTATAAACTCATTTGGTAGATCAATCCCTGTTTTTTTAGAAAGTCCGTAGCGTTTAAGCCCAGCACTCATCTTTTTATTTCCTAAAACTAGACTACCTTTATAAAAATAATCATCACAACTCTCACGGATTGCTTTGATTATATCTGTTTTTCCATGCCCTTTTTTCTTCCAACAACGAAATATACGACCACCTAAAGGGAGATGAGACTTACAAGTTACATGCCATTTTTCACTAAGATCTGTAGTTATATACAAGAGTCCAAGAGCAGGTTTTATAGTTGATCCTGGTGGGTATAAACCATGAATGAGCTTATTTGTAAAAGGGTGATCTAAACTACTAGAGAGATCATTATACATCTTATAACTCATACCAGAAACAAATATATTTAAGTCATAGTTTGGAAAACTCCCAGCTGCAAGGATAGAACCATCAACATTCATCACTATAACAGAGCCAACATTACTGCCAAACTCTTTAGCTATAAATTGCTCAAGTTCCATATCGATACTTAATTTTAGTTTTCTATCCTCATCAGGAGTCTTGTACATCAACTCTTCTATCTCTTGATTTTGTGCATTGACTTTGATTTTTCTTTTACCAGGAAGCCCTTGAAGGTATTTATTGTAATATTTTTCTATCCCTGTTTTACCTGTATAGCCTATAAGTTCAAGAGTTTTATCTTTTTCTACATCTTTTCTATTAGCACGTGATACATATCCAATAAGATGTGCTCCTATATTTTTATAAGGATAAAAGCGTTTTGGTGCAGGAACAATCTTTATATTTTTTCTCAAGGATAACTCTGTATAAACTGCTAACATGTCATCATAAGGAACAAAGTGGATAATATCTATAAAGTTATGATTATAATAAGAATCTTTTTTCAGATAATTTTTTACAATTTTTTCTTTTTTTAGATTTGGCAAAAGTTTTATAAGATTATCTATCTCTTTATCAAAAATCTCTTTTTTCTTTTTCCCGGCTAAATGGGGTGCAAGTAGTATCTTAAAACCTAACTTATTAATAGCTATAGGTCTATTGAATCGATCCACTATCTCACCACGCACCGGTGCAATTTGCTCGTTTTTCATGGTGTTTTGTTCTGAGAGTTTTGTATAGTATGAATTAGACTCTACTGCAAGAAAAAATACACGAACAATAAGACCAATCCAGATAATACTAAAAAGTGATAATATAAACTTTATCTTCATAACAGACTCACTAAAAAGAACTCAATTACTATATAGTATACTATATAGTAATCTATATTTGGCAATGGCAAAAGAAAGATCTTTGCAATAAGAGCTAAAAAGAGATAATACCCAAGATAAGCTACAAGAACATAGGCTAATTTAATACAAGATTTACAAGAAACATTTTGAATAATCTTTGGCATTATAAACTTATAGGCAAGAGAGAAATAGATGATAGTACTAAATAATAGATAGCCTTTATTTGCTTCATAGATAAGAAGACAAAAAGAGATAATCATTAAAAGTAAAAAATCTTCACGTTTGAGTGCATTTGAGTATATAACAAAAAGTACAGCTAAAAGAGGTGGCAGAAAAAGGTATATGCTACTTAAGCTACTATATAAAACAAAGAGTACCACATAGAAAAATGGTACTAAAGGCTTTTGATGAGAGATACTTCGTTGCATACGGGAAAGTGTTTACATTTGATACAATCAGCCCAGATTTTATGTTCTGGAAGGGACTCTTTAGGGATCTCTATAAATCCTAAACGCTCAAAGAAAGCTTGTTTATATGTTAAACTTAGAACTCTTTTTAATCCAAGCTCTTTTGCTTCTTCTATAGCACGGAGTACTAAGTTTTCTCCAATCTTTTTCCCTCTTAAACCCTCTTTAACTATAAGTGAACGAATCTCTGCAAGAGATGATGTATGGATATGTAAAGCATTAAAACCAACTAATTCATCTTCTTTATATGCAAGCATATAGGAGCGAATATTTGTTGCTACTTCATCTTCGCTTCGTACAAGGATAACACCCGATTCCACTTCCGGAAGAACGAGCTTTTGCATCTTAGGGATGTCGGAGAGTTTTGCTTTTCTATACTCAATCTTCACTGTTACCCTCTTTTAAAATATCGTGAATGATTTTAATGATTTTATGAGTACCACGTTTTTTAGAACTTGATACCATTAAAGCATTTGGAAATTCACGACGAAGTGCATTTTGCTCTTTTTGGTTGAGTTTATCTATCTTTGTAAATATTTGTAAAATCACCTGATTTTCTCTAACATTGTCAAAGAGAAATTCACTTACAGAAGTATCTATATCTAAATGGGGATGTCTACAGTCTATAAGATGAATAAATAGTTTAATCTGTTCACGTTGAGCGATATAATCTGTAAGATTTTTCTCCCAATCATGTTTTATTGATTTAGCAACTTTAGCATATCCAAATCCTGGGAGATCCACAAACTTTGCTAAAAGTTTTTCATTCTCATTATCTCTATCTATAAAAGTCACATCAAAATAATTAATCAGTCGTGTTTTACCTGGTGTAGAGGAAACTTTTGCAAGCCCTTTATGGTTTGTAAGTGCATTGAGCAAAGAACTTTTACCAACATTACTTCTTGCCATGAAAACAACTTCATTTTGCTCCTCTGACTCTGGTGCAGCTGCCACATTTGGAGCTGATGTTATAAACTTAGCATCTACTATCTCTACCATTATGGTGCCTTTGTTTTTGTACTATTTGTAGTATTTTCATCAGCCATCTTAAATATCATAATAACCGGTTCAGATTTAATCCCTTTAGCATACGCTTTTCCATCTATTGTTTGTAAAATCACTTCATCACCAAGAATCTCTTTTTTTTCATCTATCTGTGTTAAGTGTACATCTTTAAAAAAATGATACTCTTTCTTTTGTGGAAAATAAACAGCTTTTTGTGCAACACCTTTGTACAGAGACTTTTCTTTTGTTTCTATATGAAATGAGACATCTCCAACTGCTACAAACTTCGTAGGTTGATTCTCTTTATCTGTATATACCGTCACCTTAGAAGCATTGAGTTCATCTGCATTTTTGATGATATTTACATCCCCTCTAAAAACAGATACTCCAGTATTTTGATCTGTGTTGAATGAGTTTGCTTTTATATGCAGATCACTAGCTAGTAATAATGTAGATGTTGATAATAGTGTCAATAATAGTTTGTATTTTTTCATTTATTTTCCTCTTTTAGTTTATAGACTGCAACAACATTTTTTGAATAAATTTTATTCTTCTTGTTGTTATATTTTATATAGCTACCTTTTAGAGTATTATTTTGCTTATATGCAAAATATTTATCTTTAGAGATTGCTATACTTGTTTTTTTATTATATGTTACATGCTGACTCTCAAATGTCAGTCCATCTTCTCTTGTGTAAACAACATCCCCATCAAGATCAAGCACTGTTCCTTTATATACTCCAGTATTTGATTCAATATTAGCAATATACTCTTTAGAGTTATCTGTATAGTTTACATCTTCTATGATATATCTATTGGTATAGCGAAATGCCTTTGAGCCTATTGTTAGTGTATCTAAACCCTCTGTATTTAACTCATACATTGTAAATTTTCCAAGTTCAAAAAGTGCTAAATCATTAAACTTTTTATTTTGGATCTCCATAGGCTTAAAAAGAACAAAAATAGCGATCAATCCACTAAAAACTATGGCAAAAAATATATTTATATTGATAGTATACCCCTTAAATCCAAACAGATAAGAAAGCATCTTGAAGATCATTCTCATCCACTAAGATATCTATCATCTCTCGTACTGCACCCTCTCCACCTTTGGTAGATAAAACAGTGTTGACTATATTTTTAATATCTTTAGAGCCATCTTGAGGAGTAAAACTTCTTCCAACTTTAGAGAGCATATTGTAATCATTTAAATCATCACCAATAGCACCCACTTCGTAAAACTTGAGACCTAAAGAGTCTACAAGCTCCTCTAAAACACGGTCTTTGTCACGAATACCTTGAAAAAGGTGCTTAATACCAAGCTCATCTGCTCTTTTTTTAACGATACTGGAGTTACGCCCAGTGATAATGGCTACTTCATTACCCATCTTAATCCATGTTGTAATCCCTAAGCCATCTTTGACATTAAAGCTTTTACTCTCTATGCCATCAGCTGAGTATGTAAGTTTACCATCACTCAGGCAGCCATCTACATCTAAAACGATGAGCTTAATCATAAAACATCTTTCGTGCTAGGGATGCCAACTCTTTCATTTTTTGTAGTTGCACGACGAATTGCTACTGCAACTGACTTAAATGCAGCCTCAATGATATGGTGTTTATTGCGTCCTCGAAGTTGTATAATATGTGTAGAGATTCTAGCATTTAAAACAAAAGCACGAAAGAACTCCTCTACAAGTTCTGTATCAAACTGACCTACTTTACCATTGACATCAAGTTCATACACTAAAAAAGGGCGATTGCTTAGATCTAAATCACAAGAAACACAAGCCTCATCCATGACGATGTTAGCACTTCCAAAACGCTCCATCTCTTTAACAGGATAGATAGCTTCTGCTAAAAGTGAACCAAGAACAATACCAACATCTTCTACACTATGGTGATCATCAATGTGTGTATCACCCTTACAGCTAATCTCTAAATCTATAAGTGAATGTTTAGAAAAACTCTCTAGCATATGGTCTAAAAACCCTACTCCAGTGTCAATTTTACTTTTTCCACTACCATTTAAGTCTAAACTTATTGTTATATCTGTCTCTTTAGTTGTTCTTGTTTTTCTTAGCATAATTATTCCTCTCTTACTATAAATGAATATTTAAATCTTCCATTTGCTTTGTAGTCTCTTGCTTCTGTCTCACTCTTAAAACCTGTAAGCCATACCTTAAACATTCTACCTTGTGGCGTTTGCATATCTTTTATGATTGTTTTATAACCATCTGTTCCATCATATTTTTCTTGAGTACTTATAGCACCCTCTATTCTTGAAAAAGAGGCAATTTGTAAAGCGAAATCACTTAACTGTTGTTTTTGTGGTGATTTTTTAAGCTCTTTTCTTGTTGGTATTTTTGTACTACCTTTACGCTCAAAGCCTAGTATTTCGAGCTTAACAGGTGCTGTTCCATGTCCAATCATATTTATTTTACTCGCAGCTGCCTTTGAAAGATCTATGATGCGAGTAGAGACAAAAGGACCTCTATCGTTGATCCTAACTACTGTACTTTTACCATTGCGTTTATTTGTTACTTTTACGATGGTATTCATAGGTAGTGTTTTATGTGCTGCTGTCATAGCCCACATGTTATAGCGTTCACCATTAGATGTGAGTTTTCCATGAAAGTTTGGTCCATACCATGATGCATTACCATAAAACTCATCACCAACACTTACCACTGTAGGGTAGTAGCGTTTACCATGTACCGTATAAGGACGCATAGTTGGATGTGAGTATGTTTTTCTATCTATAGAAGAGCCATAAGCAGATCTATTATCTGTATATGTTTTTGCTGGTGCATAGTTTCTGTATGTACGTTTCCCATGTGAGCTACATGCTGAAAAAACAAACCCTATAGTTACAATGACACCCATAATAATAAGATATTTTTTATTCATAGATTTTTAGCCTCTCCCCTACTCGAATGAGTGAACCCTTGATGTGGTTTTGCTGTTTAATGTTACGAATACTTACCTTATGCGCTTTAGAGATAGATTCCAAAGAATCCCCTTTTTTTACGAGATAATAGAACCTAGAATCGATTTTTTTCTTCGAACCATTAGAAACTATAGGGATAATCAGTTTTTGCTTGAGTCTTAGTCGTGTATTTTTTAGCTTATTGAAGTCCATAATCACCTTATAGGAAACGCCATAGCGTTTACCGATGATAGAAAGGTTCTCACCACTTTTTACTCTATGGATTTTATAGATATTTTTTATAGAATCTTCATAATACTTTTGTCTAAATTCAGCAAGCTTAATATAAGGGATGTATATGTCATACTTTTTAGCATATGGTGGTACAAAATCGTACTTGAGATGTCTGTTGAGCTTTTGTAAATCTTTTAAAGGGATATCTATCAGCTTTGCTACACGCTTTAAAGACTCACCACTTGGTACTTTAACCGTAGAGATAGAGTAAGCATTGGCACGGTTTAAAAGGTATTCATACTCACTCGAGAGTAAAAACTGCTCATCTGTCCCTATAAGTGCAAGAGCTACAATCTTACGGATGTAAAGTCTACTCTCTCTTGGTATATACTTCTTTTTTGGATCAAGTAAAACGGAAAGGTCATCTGTTCCAGCTTTTTTGATAGCACGATTGAGTCTTCCACCACCACAGTTGTAAGCAATAGCAGCAAGATACCACTTCCCAAAACGTTTATGAAGAGAAGAGAGATAAGTCGCAGCGGCTTCAGTTGACTTGATAAGGTCACGGCGTTCATCAACATACTCATCTATATGGAGTTTATAAAGCTGTGCTGTACGAGGCATAAACTGCCAAAGACCTGCAGCTCGTTTATATGAATAGGCACGAGTATGGAAGTTTGATTCTGCCATAGCAAGATAAAGGAACTCTTGAGGTATACCATGTTTTGTGAGGATGTTTTTAATAGCAGGGATAAAAAGGTAAGCCTGCTCCATCGTTCTAAAAAACTGCTTATTTCTTTTTACAGTATTGTTTTTAGTTCGCATCTCATTCATTACAGGGTCGTAAAGAAACGATGGTTCTATATCGAACGATTCTAAAAGGGCGAGTTCTTTGTTATAGTTTGACTCATAAGTCAAATTTGCAAACAACATAAAAGGAAAAAAAATGGTTAAAAGATATCTAAACATATACAACTTTTTATTATAAGAATTTTAATGGTTTAGATTTTATCCAAAATTTTATTAAAAAAAGATTGAAGCTGTTTCATATTAAGAAATATGAAACAGCTTCAAGGCATTTTGAGTTGTTATCTCTTTAATATTTTTAAGAGGTATATCAAGAAGTTCTGCCATCTTTTGTGCTACAAATGTAGTATATAAAGGCTCATTTCTTTCCCCTCTGTGAGGTGTAGGTGTGAGGTATGGTCCATCTGTTTCTATAATAAGCTTTTCCTGAGGTATACGAGGTAAAACATTAACAAGTTTTTTGGCATTTTTAAAGGTTAAAACACCACCTATACCAAAATAAAAACCTTCATTAGCAAGACTTAAGAGTTCATCATCTGCATTGTAGCAATGCAAAACACCACCCACTTCGCCAGCACCACTCTCAAGCATAAGCTCTTTTGAATCACGAGAAGCATCTCGTATATGAACAATGAGAGGTTTTTTGTACTTTTTTGCAAGCTCAATTTGTGAGCGAAATACTCTTTTTTGCTCTTGTTTTTCCAGCTCTTTTTCCTCATCACTCCCCTCTAAACGAAAGTAATCAAGACCACACTCCCCTATAGCTACACATTTTTCATGTCCAACATAATTTTCAAACTTAAGTGCATCAAACTGCTCTTTATCGTAAGGGTGTACACCTACAGCAAAAAAAACATCACTGTTTTTTTCCGCAATCTCTACAGCTCTATCTAATGTACTAACATCAGCACCAGGGATGATAAAGCGCTTTACTCCACCCTCTCTTGCTCGATCTAGTACTGCATCAAGATCCTCTTCATAGCGTTTATCATCAAGATGTATATGTGTATCAATTATCATTGTTTTTCTCTTCTTTTATCTTTTTTACTCTTCTAATATTTTGCACCATAAGGTAGATGAAAAAAGCAGACACAGCTACAGAGATACCTGCTAAAAGAAGCTTTGAAGCCATAAAGAAGTTAAACGCCATCACTAAGCCAACTATAGAGATTATAAAGCACATCTACCTGCCTCCAAAAGTTCATGAGCAAACTTTTTGGCCTCCTCTGAAATACTCTCACCACTAATGATGCGAGCTATCTCATCGACACGCTCCTCAAAGTTTAACTCTTTTGTATATGAAATAGTACCATCTTTATAGACCAAAAAGTGCTGATCTCCCATAGAAGTAAGCTGAGGCTGATGAGAAATCACAAAGATTTGGAAAAATTTGGCAAGTTTACGAAGTACTTTCGCCACAGACATAGACTCTTCGCCACTAAGATTTGCATCTATCTCATCTAGCATTAAAACACCACCAGCACTGCTCATATGCTCTGACTTTAATGCTAAAACAGCTAAACGAAGACGGTTGAACTCTCCTGTACTAATTTTAGAGAGTTGAGTACTATTGAGTTCTATATTTATGATATCTTTTCCAAAGTTGGTGTATTCACCCTCTTCCAACACTAGTTTGGCATCACGAAGATATAGGTCTTTAAGATAGATATTGAGATCTTTTTCAAAACTTTTTAGCTCCTGAAGACGCAAAGTACTAAGTTGTGCAGCTAAGCCTTCAATATTTTCACAAAGTATTTTATAGCGAAGCTCTAAGTCCCCTTTTTCAACCTCGATGTTTTCATACTTTGCAAGCTCTAGTTTCTTTTGTTCTTTATAATTAAGAGCTTCTTCTATGCTCCCATAACGGCGTTTGAGTGAACCGATCTCCTCCATTCTATTGAGAACCTCTTCGATATCCACATCTTCTAAGGCTTGAAATCTCTCCTCTGCACTCTCAAAACGACTGCGAAGCTCATTCATAGCATCATCAAAGAAGCCACTCTCATCCCCCAATGATTCTAAAGCAGAACTCACATGATGCTCGAAGTTGAAAATCTCACTTGCACTCTCTATGCTCTCTTGTACTTTTTCTTTGCGTGATAGCTCTTTTTTTATCTCTTGAAGCTCTTCATCTTCCCCCTCTTTAGGGTTGATGTCTTCTATCTTTTTTATCTCAAAGGCAGCGAACTCTTTAAGCTCTACTATCTTTTTCTCCTCCTCTTCTATCTTCAGAAGCTCTTTTTTCACCTTTTTATGTTCCAGATAGCTTTGTTGATACTGAGTAAGTATCTCAGAGATAGTTGTGCCCTTTGCTTCAACTCGTGTGTCTACTATATTGAGAAGGTTTTCATTTTCAAAATCACTAAAATCTTTAAGACTAAGATGTCTCACATACTTCGATGCTACAGCTCCTAAAGCCTTTTTAGAAAGACTTTGTTTGTTGATGAAATAACGAGACTTCTCTTTTTTAATATGTTTAAAGACATTTATCTCTTCACTTTCTATTCCTATATCTTCACAATCAAGTTTCCATGTTACACTCGACTCACATAGAGCAGCATCACAGGTTGCAGATCCTAAAGAGGAAAGAATCGACTCCATAAGTATGGACTTTCCGCTTCCACTAGGACCAGTAAATACAACCAAACCATTACGAAGCTCAAGCTCAGCCTCCTTAAAACTAAGGTAATCTTTTAAGTAAAATCTCTCTATCATCATCACACCTTTGTAGTACATCTGTACTCTATTGTTCAAATACTACACAAAAAAAGAGTTAGTTTTCAAATATATTGCAATTTGTC
>Ga0256837_1000111_pt1 | contig 74253 bp, 46 predicted proteins | sample 4562384metaG_FD_185976 | JGI IMG/M metagenome (GOLD analysis project Ga0256837, IMG submission 185976) | Hydrothermal vent microbial communities from Guaymas Basin, Mexico - 4561-384 | ecosystem: Environmental > Aquatic > Marine > Hydrothermal vents | place: Mexico: Guaymas Basin | collected... | reverse complement strand
AGAGTTTAATAGGTTAAATAAAATTTTACAAAAAGTAAAAAAAGATGGACAAGGTTTTATGAGTGACAAATGGAAAAGGAAAGGCTCACAAAAAAAAGAAGATAGAATATCATATATAAAAATATTTAAACCATATGGATGGGTAATAGGAACTGGTGTGTATATAAAAGATGTAGAAGATTTACTAAAAAAAGAAGCAATAGAAACTATAAAATCTATGAGATATGGTAAAAATGGATATTTTTGGATAAATGATATGACACCTAAAATGATTATGCATCCTATATTACCAGAATTAAATGGAGAAAATTTAGCTAATTATACAGATTCAAATGGAGTTTTTGTTTTTAATGAGATGATAAAAATTTGTAAAAATAGTAAAGATGGTGGTTTTTTAAAGTATTTATGGCTAAAACCTCAAACAAAAGTTTTACAAGAGAAAATATCTTATATAAAAGGGTTTAAGCCTTGGAATTGGATAATAGGAACTGGTGCTTATGTTGATGATATTGAAAACCAAATATCTTTAATGAAAAAACAAACAAAAGAAGAGATAAATAAAATAATAAAATCATTTTTTATAAAAGTTATTTTAGCAATTATATACCTAATAATTATTATGCACTTGTTAGTAGATAAAAATATTATAAAACCAATAGAAAGATTTAAAAATAACTTTATGTCATTTTTTGATTATGTAAACAATAAGAAAGATCAGATAAATTTACTAAAAGCAGATACAAATGATGAAATAGGTCAGATGTCTAAGATATTAAATAAAAATATTTTGGTACTTAAAGAGAAACTAGATAAAGAAAAAATATTAAAAGAAGAATTAAAAGAGTTAAATAGTAAATTAGAGATAAAAATAAAAAAAGAGGTTAAAAAAAGCAACACAATAGAAGAGAAATTATTTGAATCTGAAAAATTAGCTTCTATGGGAGAGATGATTGGAAATATTGCTCATCAATGGAGACAACCTTTATCTGTAATATCAACAGGTGCTACAGGGATGATACTACAAAAAGAGGTAGGTATATTAAATGAAGATAAGATTATAGAAACATGTAACTCTATAAATAATAATGCACAATATCTATCTAAAACTATTGATGATTTTACAAATTTTATAAAAGGTGAAAATATTAAAAAAACATTTAATCTTGAAAATAAAATTGATAGCTTTTTAAAACTTATAGAGGGAAGTTCTAAAAATAATAATATAAAAATAATATTAGATTTACAAAAGAATATAACAATTAATAGTTATGAAAATGAATTAACACAATGTTTAATGAACCTATATAATAATGCAAAAGATGCTTTAGTAGATAATGTTGATGTATATAGATATATATTTATTAAAACAAGAATAGAAAATGATAAAATAATAATTAAAATAAAAGATAATGCAAAGGGTATTTCTAAAAATATAATGCCTAAGATATTTGATCCATACTTTACAACTAAACATCAAAGTAAAGGGACTGGACTTGGCCTTCATATGACATATAATTTAATAGTAAATGGAATGGATGGTAAAATAGAAGTTGAAAATACTAAATATGAGTATGAAGGTAAAGAATATACTGGAGCGATGTTTACAATAACATTACCAATAGAATAAAAGGATAAATTTGAGTAAAGAAACATATAAACTAATATCATGGAATGTAAATGGTATAAGAGCAGTAGATAAAAAAGAAGCACTAAAATGGATAGATGAAGAAGATATTGATTTTTTAGGTATTCAAGAAACAAAATCAATGATAGAGCAAATACCAAGTACAATTTTTAATAAAGAGTTCAAAAACCTAACAGGATCTCAAAGTGCTATAAAAGGAAGATCTGGAACGGCTCTTTTTTCTGATATTGATTTAATTTTCCAAGGAAACTGTCCTCAAGTTGATATACTAGATGAGGGTAGAATAAATGAGATACATTTTAAAATAAAAGATAAAGATATAGCTATGTTTAATGTATATTTTCCAAATGGGCAAAGTAAAGAGGAAAGATTAAAATATAAGATGGAATTTTATGATAGGTTTTTAAACTATTGTGAAGAGCTAAAAAAAGATGGAAAATCAATAATAGTATGTGGAGATGTAAATACAGCACATAATGCTATAGATTTAGCACGCCCTAAAGCAAATGAAAAAACATCTGGATTTCTTCCAATGGAAAGAGAGTGGATGGATAAGTTTATAAAATCTGAATATATAGATACCTTTAGATATAAAAATCCAGAATTAGAGGGGGCTTATTCTTGGTGGAGTTATCGAGCAAATGCAAGAAATAATAATGTTGGCTGGAGAATTGATTATTTTTATGTAAGTGATGATCTTAAAGAGAATATAAAAGATGCTTATATATTAAAAGATACTTTAGGAAGTGATCACTGTCCTATAGTATTAGAGTTAGAATTTTAAGATAGTTTAAGAAATAAGTTATACACTATAAATATAAAAACAAGGAGATTTAAATGTCAAAAGTTATAAATTTAAGTGGAACAAAAAATGGTGTTATTAGTGTAGAAAAAATAGATGAACCATATGGAAAAGATAGTGCTAGTGTTGCTAGTATTGGAATAAATCTAAAAGGGGATGCTAGTAATCCTGAATGGAAAGTGCATATTCCATTTGATAATCTAGATGAGGTTATTAAAGCATTACAATCTTTACAATCTTAATTTAAAATAGTAAAGTAAGAATATAAAATTCTTATTTACTATTAAATCTTACAATTACGATATAATGGCATAAATAATTAAATAAAAAGAAGAAATATGTCATTTGAAAAATTAGGTTTAAGTAAACCTTTATTAAAAGCTATCAAAGATCAAGGTTATACAAAACCTTCACCAATTCAAGAAAAAGCAATACCACTTATCTTAGAAAAAAAAGATGTCCTAGCAGCAGCTCAAACAGGTACAGGTAAAACTGCTGGATTTACACTGCCTATGTTAGAATTATTATTACAAAATAATAAAAAAGTAGGAAAACTTCAAGTAAAAGCACTAGTATTAACTCCTACAAGAGAATTAGCAGCACAAGTATATGAAAATGTAAAAATCTATAGTAAATATACAGGTTTTAAAAGTGCAGTTGTATTTGGTGGAGTTGGAATAAATCCACAAAAAGCTGCAATTAAAAAAGGTGTAGATATTTTAGTTGCAACACCAGGAAGAATGTTAGATTTAGTTGAGCAAAAAGCTTTAGATCTAAGAGCAGTTGAGTTTTTTGTTCTTGATGAAGCAGATAGAATGCTTGATATGGGATTTATCCATGATATTAAAAAAGTTTTAAAAGTATTACCAAAAACAAAACAAAACTTATTGTTCTCTGCAACATTCTCTAAAAATATAAAAGAGTTAGCATCACAACTTTTAAATGATCCTATTTTAGTAGAAGTAGCAAAACCAAATCAAACAAACCATAAAGTAAAACATATAGTTCATAAAGTAAATAAAAAAGATAAAAACGATCTACTTTGTAATATAATACATGATCAAAAAATGAAACAAGTATTAATATTTACTAGAACTAAACATGGTGCAAATAAGCTTTGTAAAAAGCTTGAGTTTGAAGGTATAAGTAGTGCAGCAATTCATGGAAATAAATCTCAAGGTGCTAGAACAAAAGCTTTAGCTGATTTTAAAGCTGGAAGTATTCAAACTTTAGTTGCAACTGATATTGCAGCCAGGGGTATTGATATAGCAGATTTACCATATGTAATTAATTATGAATTACCAAATGTACCAGAAGATTATGTACATAGAATTGGAAGAACTGGAAGAGCTGGAAAAGAGGGACAAGCAATTTCACTTGTTTGTATCGATGAAGATGAATATTTAAGAGATATTGAAAAACTATTAAAAAAAGAGATTGATTTAGTAGATGTAGATGGATTTGATGTAGATCCAAGTATTAAAGCTGAACCTAAAAAGAAACAACAAGGTAGAGGTGGTAACCGAGGCGGTAGTAGAACAGGTGGAAATAAACCAAAAAGAGATGGTAGAGGTTCAAATAGTTCAAGAAACTCTAACTCAAGTAGAAACAACTCGTCAAGAACAGGCTCTAGAAATAGAAGTCAAAGAAGTTCATAGGAGTAGTTATTATGTATGAGCATTTTTTTACATGTCCATATTGTTGGGAAAATATATCTATGTTATTAGATCCCGATTTAAGTAATGAAGAGTATATTGAAGATTGTGAAGTTTGTTGTAGACCAATTGTGATCAATCAATCTTGTACAGAGCATAAACTAATAAGTTTTAGCGCTGTACCAATTGAAGGAAACTATTAATTTAGTAACCTTTAGTTGTATTTATACCTGGATTATCAGGTGTACCATTGTAGTCACTAACTGTACTATAAGCATATCTAAACCCACCATATATAGCACCAACTACTAATAAAGCTAAAATAATCTTATTTATTGTAGATCTTTTTTCAGCTGACTCATTTCCATTGTAATCATCTATTTTACTCATCGATGGTTCATTATCAAAATTCATAAGTTCTCCTTTTAATTTTTATATATTTACATTATAATACTTAAGTGTTAAAAAATTGTTAATTTCATTAAAGTAGTTCAATAAGTAAATAAAAAACAAAGATTAGATATAATATTGTATAATTACTTCAAAAATAAAAAAGGCAAAATTATGAAAAACAATAACATAGTATTTATTGGATTTATGGGTGTTGGTAAAGGTACAGTAGCTCGTGCTTTAGTAAAATGTAGTTCATATTTTGCAGTAGATACTGATGATTTAATAGAATCATTGGAAAATAGAAGTGTTAAAAAGATATTTAAAAAAAATGGTGAAAAGTATTTTAGGGATCTAGAAAAGAAATGTGCCATTTGGTGTGAAAATAATCTTACAAATACTATTATCTCAACTGGTGGTGGTTTTTATAAACAAGAAAATATAAATGATATTGGTACAGTTATTTATTTACAAAGTGATTTTGATAGAATTATTGAAGCTTTAAAAGCTGCTCCAAATTCAAAAAAGAAGTTCAAAAAAAGACCACTTTTAAAAGATTTAACAGAAGCAAAAAAACTATATGACCAAAGAGTTAAAGAGTATGAAAAGGTTGCTAATATTACTGTAAATGTTGAAGATTGGGATATAAATAGAATCACAAAAGAGATATTACAAAAAGTAGGCTATTACTATGACAGCTAGAATGATAAGATTTGATGATGAATATGAGGATAAATTAAATCAATTTATCCAAGAAAATAAAGGACATATTGAGATAGTAGAAGATGAAAATCTAAAGCAAGATCCTTTTTTTTATGAAAGAAAAGCATCATTAGAAAAAACTTTAAAATCTGTAGAAGATGGTACTATGAAGATGTACTCTCAAGATGAGTTTGATGAAATTATGGATAGTTTTATGAGTGATTTAGAAAAGAAATATGAAAATAATTAGAACTAATCTTTTTATTTCTCAATTACAAAAAAGTTTAATATTTATAGCAAAAGATAAAATTAGTGCTTCAAAAGAATTTAGAACTAAGTTAAATAAAAATATAAACGAATTAGATAATTTTCCATATAAATATAGAAAATCAATCTATTTTAAAGATGAAAATATAAGAGATATGGTTTTTAATGGTTACACCATAATATATCAAATTGATAAAATAAAACAACAAATAAAAATACTGGAGATTTTTAATCAAAATCTACCAAAACTAGGAAGTGAAAATGAAAATAATTAATACAAATGATTCAAATTTTGAAGCTGAATTTGAAAATATATTAGGACGAGCAAAAGTTGATATTAAAAAAGTATCAGGAATTGTAAATGGTATCATTGATGAGATAGTAGAAGATGGAAATAAAGCGGTAATTTCACATGTAAGTAAATTTGACGGATGGACTCCATCTAATGATGATGAACTATTTGTTCCTGTATCGGATATGAAAAAAGCTTATGATAATATTAATGAAAAATTAAAAGAATCTTTACATTTAGCATATGATAGAATCAAATCATACCATGAAAAACAATTACCAAAATCTTGGATGACTTATGAAAAAAATGGAACAATCTTAGGACAAAAAGTAACCCCAGTTGATAGAGCTGGACTTTATATTCCAGGAGGGAAAGCCGCATATCCTAGTAGTTTACTTATGAATGCAATTCCTGCAATTGTAGCTGGAGTTGAAGAGATTGTAGTATGTACACCAACTCCTGATAATGAACCAAATGAGCTTTTACTTGCTGCTTGTCATCTATGTGGTATTAAAACAGTATTTAAAGTAGGAGGAGCTAGTGCAATTGCTGCTATGGCTTATGGAACTAGTACACTTAAAAAAGTAGATGTAATAACAGGTCCTGGAAATATTTTTGTAGCAACAGCAAAAAAACTTGTATTTGGTGAAGTAAATATAGATATGATAGCAGGTCCTAGTGAGATTGGTATCTTAAGTGATGAAAGTGCAAATACTAAATATTTAGCAATTGATCTACTTTCTCAAGCAGAACATGATGAGATGGCAAGTTCTATTATGATTACAACATCAAAAGATATAGCAGATGCTACAAGTATAGAAGTTGATAATTATCTAAAAGAGTTAAGTAGAAATGAAATAGCTCAAAAATCGATTGATGAAAGAGGTTGTATAATTATAGCAAATAATATGGATGAAGCTATTGATCTTATGAATGAAATAGCTCCAGAACACTTAGAAGTTATGACAAAAAACCCATTTGAACTTCTTCCTCAGATAAAACATGCAGGGGCTATTTTCTTAGGTCAAAATACACCAGAACCAATAGGTGATTATATAGCTGGACCTAATCATACACTTCCAACAGGTGGTACAGCTAAATTTTATAGCCCACTTTGTGTAGATGACTTTATGAAAAAATCTTCTATTATCAGTTTTTCTCAAAATGCTATTAATGAAATTGGTGAGCAGTGTGCATTGTTAGCAGATACTGAAGGTTTAACTGCCCATGCAGCATCTGTAAGAGTAAGACTAAATAAATAACTTTATATAAGCTAAAGCTAGTATAGATAAGATTATAAAAATTTAAAATAAAAAGGAAAAATATGTCAAATAGATTTGAAGCATTATTTGAAGATGAAGAAAACATCTTTGGTGGAACACCAGAATCAAAATACCACGATATAGCAAATCAAGCTAGTGATGAAGTTGTAAAAGATGAATTTAATAAAATAGTAGAGAAATTTGCTGTAATGGAAGCTATGCTAAGAAAACAATATGGAGATGATGAGTTAGATAAAATGATCACATCATACGCATTTGAAAATTCAAGTGCAATTGAAGAGCATAAAAAGAGTTTATTTATTGAATTTACAGGAAATATTGTAATGAGATTAGACTCTTAGTAATATGAATATGTCGTGGCAAATGCTACTAGCAGTTGGTAGTGGAGGATTTTTAGGTGCAATATTGAGGTTTTATATGGCTTTTCATATTGCAAAAATATTTCCACATGCAATACCAATTGCAACATTGAGTGTAAATATCATAGGTAGTTTTGCTATTGGAGCTTTAGCTGCACTTCTTATGACATTTACACCATCAAATGAACTAAGAGCTTTCTTGATTACTGGAGTTCTTGGCGCACTTACTACATATAGTACATTTGCACTAGAAACATACTTTTTACTAAATAGTTCAATAGTTTTAGCACTTGTAAATATACTTTTAAATGTTATAAGTACAATATTAAGTGTTGCTATTGGTTATAAGTTATGTTTATGGGCAATAAATTATTAAGATAAAAATAGATATAATCTATAAATAAATATAAAAGAATTAGGAGATAATTATGGGAATACCAAGTGGAATGGAACTGTTTGTAATAGTTGCAGTTGTAGTATTACTTTTTGGAGGTAAAAAAATACCTGAATTAGCAAGTGGATTAGGGAAAGGTATCAAAAACTTTAAAAATGCAGTAAAAGATGATGAACCAACAACAACTGCAGAAGCTACAACAAATAATGCTAAAATCGAAGAAGACAAAGCAACAACTACTGCATCTTCTAAAACAGAAGATACGACTAAAACAGTATAATCATAGATGCAAAATGAGATCAAAAAGTTTATCGAGCAAAAGCTCGATAGATCTATCGTATTAGAAAAGCCAAAAGATATATCTTTAGGTCATTATGCTACACCTGTGGCATTTTCATTGGCTAAAGAGCTTAGAAAAAATCCTATGGTAATCGCTGATGAATTAGCAGCAAAATTTCAAGAAGATACGGATAAATTTGAAAGTGTAACTGCTGTAAAGGGTTTTATAAACTTTAAATTATCAAATGATTATTTAACTTCACAAATAAATAATGCAATAAATAATGAAGATAACTTTGCAAAATCTAGTAATGATGAAAAGATACTTCTTGAATATGTAAGTGCAAATCCAACTGGACCACTACATATTGGTCATGCAAGAGGTGCTGTATTTGGTGATGCCTTAGCTCGTGTTGGTAAACATTTAGGTTATGATATCACAACTGAATATTATGTAAATGATGCAGGTGCTCAAATGGGTCTACTTGCTACTTCATTATATTTAGCTGCAAAAGAGCATATCTTAAAAGAAGAGGTTGAATATCCAGAATCATTTTATAGAGGTGAATACCTAATAGATATTGCTAAAAAATGTATAGAAAAATATGGTGCTGATATATTTAATGATGAATCAAAAAAAGAGGAATTAGCTCTATTTGCAAAAGATGAAGTTATGAAAATAATCATATCTGATTTAGAAGATTTAGGGGTTATATTTGATAATTTTGTAAGTGAAAAATCACTTTATGATTCATGGGAAAGCACTAAAAAAGTTCTTGAAGATAATGATTCTTTATATACAAAAGATGAAAAAGTTTGGATAAGATCAACGCAACTAGGCGATGATGTTGATAGAGTTGTTGTAAGAGATAATGGTATCCCTACATATCTAGCTGGTGATATTATTTATCATAAAAACAAATATGATAGAAAATTTGACAGATATATAAATATATGGGGTGCAGATCACCATGGATATATCACTAGAGTTAAATCTGCTATTAAGTTTTTGGGTAATAATCCTGATACTTTAGAAGTTTTACTTTCTCAAATGGTAGCACTATTAAAAGGTGGAAAACCGTACAAGATGAGTAAAAGAGCTGGTACTGTTATACTTATGAGTGATATTGTTGAAGAGATTGGTGCAGATGCATTAAGATTTGTATTTTTAACTAAAAAAAGTGATACTCACTTAGAATTTGATATAGATCTACTTAAAAATAATGATTCAAGTAATCCTGTATTTTATATAAATTATGCACATGCAAGGATAAATCAGTTGTTTAAAAAAGCAGATTTAACTATCGATGATGTAAAAGATATTAGTATTGATAGTGTTAATCAAGATGCAAAAGATTTATCTTTTCAAGCACTTCTTTTAGGTTCTATCTTACAAGAAGCATTTGATAAAAGAGATATGCAAAAAGTAACAGATTATCTACATGGATTATCTGCTATGGTACATAAGTTCTACAATGATCACAAAATTGTTGGAATAGATAATGAAAAAGCATATTTAAAAGTATTATTTATGGCAGCTCTTAGTATAAGAGTAGGATTAAGAGTACTAGGAATTACAGCTAAGGAGGTGATGTAAATGATTAAATGGTTAGCAATTGCACTAGTTGCAGGGGTGATCTATATGATCGCAACAGGAAATATGGGTGGAGCTAAAAAAGCTACAGGAAATTACACAAGTGTAATGAGAGGTGGAGCATAATAATATAAAGCTAAAAAGCTTTATATTACCACTCTAATGTATCTTTTATTTCAAATCCATTTAATAGATCTTCAAGATTATAAATCTCTCTTTGAGATTTTTGCATAACATGGATCATAATATCCCCTAAATCAATTACAGACCATTCTTGATCTTCTTGAGATCTTAAAATCTCTTCATCAGATTCTTCTAGTTCATCTTTTAATATTGACACAAGAGCCATTGTATGTTTATTGTTAAGTGAAGTTGCAATAACAACTTTGTCTACAATATAACCCTTACCACTTAAATCAAAAGTTTCAATCTCTAATGCTTTTTTATCTTCAAGTACTTCTATTATTTTTTTTATTCTATTTTCCAAAGTTTTTTTACCTTATTTTGTATTTTTTTAGGAATATATTTTAATTCCCGAGTTTCTCTTAAAGATGTAGATGATATATTTTCATTTAGTTTTATATAAATAGGATCTATATAATCATTTTCTAGTTTAATATCATCTCTACTAATAACAACAAATTGTACTAGTTCTTTAAGATTTTTAAAATTATACCATAAATGAACATCTTTTAAGTTATCTGCACCAATAATAAGGAAAATTTTTTCAATATTGTATTGTTTTTTTAAAAATAAAACAGTTTCATATGTAGGTATCTTTTTATTTTTATTCACTTCATAATCAATTATTTGAATATTTTTATTATTTTTATATAGATCTTGTATCAGTTCTAGTCTAGTATTTGCATCAAAATAAGACTTATTTTTAAAAGGATTTAAAAATGTTGGAACAATAAAAAGTTTTTCAATAGGAAGTGTTTGTAAACATAAATCAATTATCTTTTCATGTCCTATATGAAATGGATCAAAACTTCCACCAAATATTGCTATATTCATCTATAACCCTTTTTATATTTAACCAAAATTATAGCTAATTTATAGTAAAATAGTTAAATTAATAAAAATAATATAGTTTTAAAAAGGAATTAAAATGGCTCTTAAAGTTGCTATAAATGGATTAGGTAGAATTGGAAGATGTGTTGCTAGAATAATATCTCAAAGAGATGATATACAATTAGTTGCTGCAAATGCAAGTGGTAGTGATGATATGATTCAATACAACCTAAGATATGATTCTGTTCATGGAAATAGAAAAGATATTGAAGTAAAAGATGGATATATATTTATAGGTAACGATAAGGCTAAACTTTTAAGCGAACGAGATCCTGCAAAATTAAACTTTGCAGATTATGGAGCTACAGTAGTTTTAGAGTGTACAGGAGCTTTCTTAACTGAAGAATCAGTTTTACCATATTTAGAAAATGGTATTGAAAAAGTTGTATTCTCAGCACCTGCAAAAGATGACACAGCTACATTTGTAATGGGTGTAAATGAAGATAAATATGATGGTCAAAAAGTTGTTTCAAATGCTTCATGTACGACAAATGGTTTAGCACCAGTTGCAAAAGTATTAGATGATGCTTTTGGTATTAAAAGTGGACTTATGACTACTATTCACTCTTACACAGGAAGCCAACCAATCCTTGATGCAAAACATAAAAAAGATCCAAGAAAATCTAGATCTGGTGCAACTAATCTTGTACCAACAACAACAGGTGCAGCAAAAGCTATATCAAAAGTTTTACCACAATTAAAAGGTAAAATAAATGGACAAGCAATAAGAATTCCTACACCAAATGTTTCTATGGTAGATTTAACTGTTGTATTAGATAAAGATGTAAGTGTAGAAGATGTAAATAATGCATTTAAAGATGCTGCAAATGGATCTATGAAAGGTATTTTAGGTGTTGATGAAGAGCAAAGAGTTAGTTCTGATTTTAATGGAGAAGAGATATCAAGTATAGTTCCAATGGATACAACTCAAGTAATAGGTGGCAATATGGTAAAAGTATTAGCATGGTATGATAATGAGTGGGGTTATTCTTGTAGATTAGTAGATATGGCTCTACACGTAGGAAAATAATTTTCTTTTAGCCAATTTAGGCGTTAAAATTTATTTAAAATTCGTTACTTACATTAAGTAAGCTCCTTATTTAAATAAATTTTGCCTTTAACTTGACTAAAATAAGTAACTATTTAAAATTTAAAACAATTAAGGAAAAAAATGAAACTTCAAGAGATAAATAAAATAGATATAGCTAATAAAAAAGTATTTATTAGATGTGATTTTAATGTACCAGTAGATGAATTTGGTTCAATTACAGATGATAGAAGAATAAAATCTGCACTTTCTACAATCAAATATTGTTTAGATAATGATTGTTCTATTATTATCGCTTCTCATTTTGGAAGACCAAAAGATGGCTTTGAAGAAAAATTTTCACTAAAACCAGTTGCAAAAAGATTACATAAACTTTTAGATCAAGAAGTTAAATTAGCACCAAATGTTATATGTGATGAAACAATAGAAATGGCAAATGAACTAAAATTAGGTGAGATAATGATTTTAGAAAATATGAGATTTGAAAAGGGTGAAACGAAAAATGACCCTGAACTATCAAAAACTCTTGCATCTTTAGCTGAAGTTTATATCAATGATGCTTTTGGTGTATCTCATAGAGCGCATGCATCAGTTGAAGGTATTGCACACCATTTTGATATAGACCATAAAGCAGCAGGATTTTTACTTGCAAAAGAGATTAAATTTTTCTACCATATAATAGAAGAACCAAAAAGACCATTTGTATCAATTGTAGGTGGATCTAAAGTTTCTGGAAAACTAGAGGCTCTATATAACCTTGTACCAAAAGTAGATAAAATTATTATTGGTGGTGGGATGGCATTTACATTCCTTAAAGCTTTAGGTTATGAAGTTGGAAACTCTTTGGTTGAGTTAGATCTTCTTGATGAAGCAAGAAAAATTATGTCTGAAGCAAAAGAGCTTGGAGTTAAATTTTATCTACCTGTAGATGTTATTGTTGCAGATGAGTTTGATGCTGAAGCAAAAGCAAAAGCAGCTACTATTCAAGAGATACCAAGTGATTGGATGGGACTAGATATTGGACCAGCTTCAGTTACACTTTTTGAGTTAGCTTTAGAAGATGCAAATACAATTCTTTGGAATGGACCAATGGGTGTTTATGAGATGGAAAAATTTGCAAAAGGTAGTACAAAACTATCACATACAGTTGCTAAAAGTTTTGCTACTACAGTAGTTGGTGGTGGAGATACTGCAGATTTAGTTAGAAGAACTGGTGATGAAGATGAGATGACATTTATATCTACAGGTGGTGGAGCTTCATTAGAGTTAATTGAAGGTAAAGTATTACCTGGAGTTAAAGCTCTAATTATAGAAGAATAATATGTCAAAGATTATCTACTGTATCGCTGGATTTAAAGCCAAAGAGGGTAAAGAAGAGGAGCTTTTTAATACACTAAAAGCTCTTGAACCTAATACTCTAAGAGAAGATGGATGTTTATCATATAGAGTTACAAAACATTTTAAAAATGACTTTGCAAGTGGAGAATTTATGCCTATAGTATTTAATGAATCTTGGGCTAGTTTAGAGGATTTTGAGAAACATTGTCAAAGAGATGAGATAGTAAACTTTTTTGAAAAAGAGTGTTTAGATGAAAATGGTTTAGTTCAATCTTACAATGTAACAACTTATATGGATGAATAAAATTAATGTACTACTAAATGGTGTTGGCAGAATTGGTAAAGCAATTTTGCGAATATCTAATGAAAAAAACTATTTTAATATAGTTGCTATTAATGAACTAAATACAAATATAAATAATATTGCATATACAATTAACTACGATTCTACTTATGGGAATATCTCAAATAAGTATAAAGTAGAAGATGATTTTATATGTAATGATATAAATAAAATAAAAATCCTAAATGAAAAATCACTAAAAAATATAGACTACAAAAAATTAAAAATTGATATAATAATAGATGCAAGTGGTGCTAAAATAGATATTGATATTTTAAATAATTTAGATGTTAAAAAGATATTTTTAACACATCCTAATAAAAATGCAAATATAAATATGATTTTAGGTGTAAATGATCACTTGTATAATAATGAGAAAATAATATCTACTTCATCCTGTAATGCAACAGCACTATTACCAGTTTTAAATATAATAGATAAAAATATTGGTATAGAGTTTGGAGATATAGCTACAATTCATCCATTATTAAACCATCAAAAGACTTTAGATAGCTCTTGTATAGGTAGTACAAATAGAGATATAGATTGTAGTTTTGAGTTTGGAAGAAGTTCAGTACAAAATATTATTCCAAGTAAAACAACTACAATAGATGCTTGTAGTTTAGTACTAGAAGATATTAATCATGATCTTATCTCTTCAAATTCATTTAGAGTACCAACACCTACAGTTGGAGCTATAAATGTAACCTTAGTATTAAAAACTAAAATTACAAAAGATAAACTTATTGAGATATTTAAAACTTATGAGAATCAACAAGATTATAAAATAATATTAAATAATTTTGAACCACTAGTTTCTAGTGATTTTGCAAAAAGTGAATATACAAGTATAATCGATCATCGATTTACAACTGTTATTAAAAATAAGATGGTAAAACTTGTACTTTGGTATGATAATGAATGGGGATATGCCTCTAAAGTTATAGAGTTGGTAGATAAGTTAAAATAACCAATATTTAAATATTGGTTATTTTATACAAAAAGTGATATCTCACTTTATGTTCTTTAAGACTAGTTAAGTCCTAAAGATTCTAATGTTTTAAGTGTTAAAGCACCAGTAGATAGTTTATTATCTTCTTGGTATTTTCTAACAGCATCTTGTGTACTTTTATTATAAACACCATTTACAGATTTTATATCATAACCTTTGTCTTTTAAAGTACTTTGTACTTTTGCAACAATATCTTTTTGTGTATTTGTTCTACATAAAATTTCTTGCCATCTAAGGTATGCATCTTTAACTTTAACTTTTACAGTGTAGTTTTCGTAAACAGCTGGAGTTTTAACTTCAACTTCTTTTGCAGGAGTATCTAAAACTTTAGTTTTTACTATTTTACAAATAGCAGGTAATTTAATAGTCTTAGTAGTAGCAGGAGTATCTAGAACAGTTTTAGTAACAGTTTTATAAACAGCTGGTATTTTTATCTCTTTAGTAGTTTCAGGAGTATCTAAAACAGTTTTTGTGATTGTTTTATAAATAGCAGGTACTTTAACCTCTTTAGTTGTAGGAGGTGTATCAACTACTCTTTTTCTAATAGTTTTATAAACAGCTGGAGTTACTTCTTTTTTAGTAGTAGCAGGAGTAACTAAAACTTTTTTAGTAACAGTTTTATAAACAGCAGGTACTTCAACTAAACACATAATATCACCTGTTGAGTTATTTACTTTTTCTATTTCACCTCTACCTTCTTTCCATTGGGTATGCGCTTTAGAGATTAAAACTTTCTCTTTTACAGTTTTGTAAACAGCAGGGATAGTTATTATTTTAACTTTTTCATCTTCTACTTTTATAGTCTCTTCAACAGTTTTGTATGTTGCAGGAACTTTAACTAATTTTGTAGTTGCAGGTTTAACTAAAATAGTTTCTTCAACAGTTTTATATGTTGCTGGGATAACTTCTAATTTAGTAGTCTCAGGTTTTACTAAAACTTTTTCTTCAACAGTTTTATATGTAGCTGGAACTACAACTAATTTTGTACTCTCTTCTCTAATTATTACTTTTTTATCTACAACTTTATATGTTGCAGGTATAACTTTAATATCAATTTTTTCTTCATGTACTAATCTAGTTTTTACTTCTTCTTTATAAACAGGTGGAACTAAAACTTTTGCATAACATTCACCAGGCTTTGCATGTGGTGGTACAAGAGAATTAGAAACAGCATTTTCATCATTGTTATTATTGATTGTTTGAGTAGTTGTTGTATTAGATTGTAAAGTTTTTATTGTAGTATCTTTAGCTGCTAATTGTTTTTGAAGTTCTTCTATTTTCATATCTTTTTGAGTTAATAATGAAGAAGTATCTTTAGTAGAACAAGCAGTAAGTCCTAAAGTTAAAACTACTCCAAGGCTTAATTTAATTATATTTTTTCTATTTAACATTTCAATTCCTTCTTATTGTTCTTTGAATTTTATATCTTTGATTCTTTCTTTAGCATCTTGGATATATTGATCTAATTCTTCAGCAGTATTAAATACTTCAGCTACAACTCTTCTATTTTTTTCTAAACCTTCAGGTGTTTCATTAGAATATAGTGGACTTGATTCTCCAAATCCCATAGCTCTTACATGAGATTTGCTTAGACCTTTTTTTACTAATTCATTCATAACTCTTACAGCTCTTTTTGTTGATAATTCATAGTTATATCTAGCATTTGCAAGTTTATTTGTATGACCTTCTATTAAAACATATAGGTCTGTTTTGTTAATGAAGTTTTTAAAATCTTCAATTTTCTTTTCTTCTTTTTTTGGATCCATAAATGCAGTAGATGCATTTTTAAATTCCACTTTTAACTCTTTTACCATTATACAGTCTGCACTTGCAATTGAAGTTACAAGAAATAATAATAGTGTTATTAAATTTAATTTTTTCATTTCGTCCCTTTTTATATATAAAAATACACTTACCATAAGATAAATGTAAAATAGTATACAATAAATATAGTTAAAAGTTAATTTAAGAAATGTTAATTGAATAATCAAAAATTTTATAAAAATATGATAAAATCATTAACTTATAAATTAAAGGACCAATATGAAAATTATCGCAAGTAACTTTAAAACTAATCATACTAGAAAATCTACTAATCAATTTGTAAATGAAATTGATACTTTATTAAAAGATGAAAATATAAAAAATGATGTATATATTTTCCCTACGGCTACATCATTGGATAGTTTTGATACAGTTGATAATTTAACAATAGGTGCTCAAAATGCATATCATACAAAATCTGGTTCATTTACTGGTGAAATAGGAACCGAACAACTTGATGAGTTTGATATAAAAACAATTTTAATAGGTCATAGTGAAAGAAGACATATTTTAGGTGAGTCTCAAAAAGATATAGCTTTAAAGTTTAATTATTATAAAGCATTAGGATATAAAATCATATATTGTGTGGGGGAGCCTTTAGAGGTTAAAGAGCAAGGATTAACTCAAACTCTAGGTTATGTATTGGAGCAATTTGATGGAATTGATTTAGAATATGATAATATGATTATTGCATATGAACCAGTATGGGCAATAGGAACTGGAGTAAGTGCAACAATAGAAGATATTGAGAGAATTCATAAAAAATTAAAGAAAAAATTACAAAAGCCACTTTTATACGGAGGTAGTGTAAAATTAGCAAATATATCTGAAATATTAGATATACCTAATGTAGATGGTGCCTTAATAGGTACTGCATCTTGGAATAGCGATGATTTTAAAGAGATTATCAAAATAGCAAGTAAAAAATAATAAATAAGATAAAAATTAAAAATACAGGAGAAATATAAATGTTAATGAATGGTAAAAAGGGTGTTATATTAGGAGTTGCAAATAATAAATCAATTGCTTATGGAATCGCAAAACAGTGTGCAGAGCAAGGTGCAACAATAGCTTTTACATACTTAAATGATAGTCTTAAAAAAAGAGTTGAACCAATAGCAGCAGAATTTGGTAGTGAAAATTATGTGTACCCTTGTGATGTTTCTAATCCAGATGAGATTAAAGCATTAAAAGAGTCTTTAGAGAAAGATTTAGGACAAATAGATTTTATAGTACACTCTATTGCTTTTGCTCCAAAAGATGGATTAAGTGGAAGATTTGTTGATATTACTAAAAGTGCATTTGAAGTAGCTATGAATGTATCTGTGTACTCTTTAATAGAAGTAACACAAGCTTTAAAACCTATTATGAGTGATAACTGTTCTGTTCTTACACTTTCTTATTATGGTGGAGTAAAATATATCCCTAACTATAACTTAATGGGTGTAGCAAAAGCTGCACTTGAAATGAGTGTTAGATATTTGGCAGAAGATTTAGGAAAAGATGGAATCAGAGTAAATGCAATCTCTGCTGGTCCAATTAAAACATTAGCAGCTGCTGGAATTGGTGAATTTAGATTTATGTTAAAATGGAATGAAGCACACTCTCCATTAAAAAGAAATGTAACAACAACAGATGTTGGAAATTCTGGTATGTATTTATTATCTGATTTAAGTGCAGGTGTTACAGGTGAAGTTCATTATGTTGATGGTGGATATAATATTATGGGTATGCCTGCTGTTTCTTTCAATGAGGAAGGAAAACAGAATATTGCATGGAATGGCGAAAGCCGTTAAAAAAGAGTGAAAAGTTTCACTCTTTTAGGCTTGAGCGAGATTTCTGATGTTTGAGCGAATGCGAGAACCAGAAATGTCTGTTCCTTTCATCCGAAGGATGACCTTTAAAGTGAAAAGTTTCACTCTTTTAGGCTTGAGCGAGATTTTTTTGTGTAATAGAAATTTTATATTTCGTAAATATACTAAAAATCTCTATTGATTGAGGCTTAATTTTATTATGAAAAAATTACTTTTTATCCTAGCTTTATTATCTTCTTTATATTCTAAAGTAGATATATCTCTATCATCTCCTACTGTAAAAATAGCAAATACATTTCGAGTGGATTTAAAAAGTGATACAAGATTAACTCAAGCTCCTAGTGTAAGCTTTATGGGTAAAACTTATCAGATGTTTAGTAAAAATTGGAGTGAGAATTCATATGAAGTTTTTATTCCTGTTTCTTATTATACAAAAAAAATAAAATATAATGTAAATATATCTTATAAGCTAGATAATAAAATTTATAAAAAAAGACTATATCTAAATGTAATTGATGCAAATTATAAAAAAAATGAAATTATAACTGTAGCAAAAGGTAAGGTAAAATTATCTTCTAAAAATAAGAAAAAATCCTCAAATGAATATAATATAGTATATAAAAATGTATATTCAGTAATCACACCAAAAACATATATCAAAAATTCAAGCTTTATAAATCCAATGAATAGTAAAATTACAAGTGATTTTGGAACATCAAGAATATATAATGGTATTGTAAAGTCATACCATACTGGTGTTGATTTTAGAGCAAAAACACCACAAAAAATATATGCTACAAATAATGGTATAGTAGCTCTTACTATGAAAAGATTTTATCTAGGAAATGTAATTTATATCGATCATGGAAGAGGTTTGTATACATACTACTCTCATCTTAGTAAGTTTCTAGTTCAGGATGGAGAGTATGTAAAAAAAGGACAAGTTATAGCCCTTAGTGGTAAAACTGGAAGAATAACAGCTCCTCACTTACATTATGCAACAAGATTGTATAATACAACAGTTGATCCACTTGAATTTCACAAGCTTTATAATAATGGAGTAAATAAATGAGATATTTATTATTAGTAATTTTTAGTTTTTTTATAATTTCATGTGGCGAAACAACACCTATAGATACAAATAATAATCCATATGTACCAACATCTGATATAATAGACAATAATATTAGTGCACTTAATATGTTAAACTATATAAGAGTAAATGCTGGAATGGTTGCTCTTAGTAATAATAGTTATTTAAATAATTCTGCATATAATCATGCTAAGTATTTAGATAAAAATCATTTAGTAGGTCATTATGAAAGTGATCAATATTCATACTTTACAGGAGTTAAACCTTCAAATAGAACAACATATGTTGGATTTAAAAGTACAGTTGTAAGTGAGAATCTATCTGTTGGCCAAAGTAGTGAATATTATTCACTAAAAGGTTTAATGGGTGCAATTTATCATAGATTTGGATTTTTAGATTTTTCAATAAATACTATAGGGTATGGAAAAGAAAATTTAACTTACGTATACAATATGGGTAATAGTGATTTAAATACTTTGTGTGAAGGAACTAGCTATGAGCAAAGTGGAAGCTATTATGAAGAGATATGTTCAGATAAATCATTTAAAATTAAAGCTAGTATCTATGAATCAGAAGAGAATAAAACAATTAATTCAAATCCATCTTATGTAGTATATCCATATTCAAATGAAGTTAATGTCACAACTGCATTTTATGATGAAACACCAGATCCTCTTCCTCATTATGATGTAAGTGGTTATCCAATAAGTATTGAATTTAATGAAAATGAATATAATATGTCTAAATTTTCTATAAATTCATTTATTATATATGATGATAATAATAATGTTTTAGATTTAGCTGCAGATTATAATGATAGTAATACAATATTATCAAAAATAAATGATAATAATATTATATATTTTAATGATTATCAATTTGCAATTTTTCCTAAAAATAGATTAGAATATAATAAACATTATAACGTTGAATTTTCTTATATCTACAACGGGGAATCAAAATTAATTAAATGGGGCTTTACAACAGAAAAATTAGATAATATGATAACTTATAATAACACTACTTTAAATTTAAATACATATACAAAATATTATATTTATATAACTCCAAAAGATAAAAATGATGTTTATAATAGATTTAGCATATCTTGTAGTTATTCTTCAAATTCACCTTCTCCTAAGTATGAGATAGACTTTTTTGATAAAAATACAATATCATTAAAAGTTTCTGGAGATAATGTATACTCTTGTGATTTAACTTTAAATAAAGATCAAATTAATGAGAATAATATTAATGTAAATATTAACTAAATCTAGAAAAAATGTTTTATCAAAATAAAACATTTTTTTAGCTATTATATATACTAATATAAAAATATAATAGAAGAAGAGAAATGAATATAGATTTAAAACAATTAGCAAACAAATATCAAACTCCATATTATGTATATGATTTCAATCATATAACAAGTCAGTACAATGAACTAAAAGAAGCATTTAAAGCAAGAAAATCGCTTATATCGTATGCAGTTAAAGCAAACTCAAATTTAAGTGTAGTTAAACATCTAGGTGATATAGGTGCAGGTGCAGATTGTGTAAGTATTGGTGAAGTTAAAAGAGCTTTTAAAGTGGGTATTCCTAAATATAAGATTATATTCTCAGGTGTAGGAAAAACTGATGATGAGATAACTCAAGCACTAGAACTAGATATCTTAATGATAAATGTTGAAAGTGAAGAGGAGCTAAAAAGAGTTGAACTTATGGCTATAAAACTAGGTGTAGAAGCTAGAATTAGTATAAGAGTAAATCCAAATGTTGATCCTAAAACTCACCCTTATATATCAACTGGACTTCACGAAAATAAATTTGGTGTAGATATGGATACTGCAAAAAGGATGTATATCTTTGCAGCTAAAAGTAAAAACTTAGATCCAATAGGTGTACATTGTCATATTGGTAGCCAATTAACTGAACTTGAACCAATTAAAGAAGCAGTTAATATAGTAGCTGATTTAGTTAGAAACTTAAAAGCTGCACTTAAAATAGAACTTAAATTTTTCGATGTAGGTGGAGGTCTAGGAATTGTATATGATGATGAAACTTTAATCAATACTTATGACTACGCTCAAACTATACTTGATGCTTTATTTGGTCTTGATATAACAGTTGTATGTGAACCAGGTAGATTTATAGTTGGTAACTCTGGAATATTTGTAACAAAAGTTTTATATGAAAAAGTAAATGGATCTAAAAGATTTGTAATAGTAGATGGTGCTATGAATGATCTTATTAGACCATCTTTATATGATGCATATCATAAAATTGAAGTTTTAGATAAAACTGAAGATGTTAGTGATTGTAATGTTGTTGGACCAGTTTGTGAAAGTGGTGATTTTTTTGCAAAAAATATTAATCTTCCAAGAACACAACATAATGATCTAATAGCGATTTATAGTGCAGGTGCTTATGGATTTACAATGGCTAGTAACTATAATACAAGAGCAAAAGTAGCTGAAATAGCTATAGAAGATGGACAAGATAGACTAATAAGAACAAGGGAAACTTTTGAAGATCTTATTGCACATGAAGTTGATCTATTAAAATAAAGGTAAATTATGAATAATGAAGATGGATTACTAGAACTTAGAAACACACTTGATAATATTGATAATGAATTAATAACATTATTAAATAAAAGGATGCAAACAGTTCATAAAGTGGGTGAGCTAAAAGCTAAAAGTGGTGGAGCTATATATAGACCTGAGAGGGAAAAAGCTATTATAGAAAGACTTACAAAGCTTTCGCAAGAGCAAAATGGTGTTCTAAATAAAGATGCTATAGAAGCACTTTTTTTAGAGATATTTGCTATTTCTAGAAATCTTGAGTTACCTGAAAATGTAGCATACCTTGGACCAATAGGAAGTTTCACTCATCAAGCAGCAGAGAGTAAGTTTGGTGCTATGAGTAAATATTTATCAATTGCGTCAATTAAAGGTGTATTTAGAGAAGTATCTAGTGGAAAAGCTAAATTTGGGGTAATACCAATAGAAAATTCAAGCAATGGAATAGTAAGTGATACTATAACTTGTTTACAAGAATATGATCTAAAAATTATATCAGAAGTTATGATTGATATCCATCATACATTAGCTACTACTTGTGATGATGTAAAAGATATTAAAAGACTATATTCAAAAGATATAGCATTTGAACAATGTCATAAATTTTTAGAAGATCTAGGATTAAATCAAATAGAACTAATTCCAGTAGAATCAACTGCAAAAGCAGCATCTTTAGCAGTAAATGAACCTTTTAGTGCTGCAATTTGTTCTAATATTGCAGCAAAAATATATAAATTACCAGTATTGTTTAATAATATTGAAGATAAAGAAAATAATCGTACAAGATTTTTTATAGTTAGTGATTTTGAAAATGCACCAAGTGGAGATGATAAAACTTCTATTTTAGTAAAACTTTCAAATGAAGCTGGAGCTTTAGTTAATTTTTTAAATGATTTTGAAAAAGAGAAAATTAATCTTACAAAAATAAAATCACATATTATTGAAGGTATATCATTATTTTTCCTAGAATTTGCAGGTCATAAAAATGATAAAAATGTACAAAATATATTTAAAAAACACCAAGAGCAAATTAAGTTCTTAGGTTCTTATGTAAAGGAAGCAGATGACATTTAATAAAGTATTAGAAGATGTTTCAATATACGAAGCAGGTAAACCAATAGAGTTAGTAGTAAGAGAATATGGAGTTGATCCAAAAGATATTATAAAACTAGCATCAAATGAAAATCCATATGGAACTAGCCCAAAAGTTGTTAAAAAACTTCAAGAAGTAAGTAAAAATGCTTTTGTATATCCTGATGATTCTATGTATGAGTTAAAAGAAGCTTTAGCTTCTAAGTTTGATGTAAAAGAAAACAACATAATAATTGGTGCAGGAAGTGATCAAGTAATTGAGTTTTGTGTTCATGCAAAATGTAACTCTAATAGTAAAGTACTTATGGCAAAAACAACATTTGCAATGTATGAGATATATTCAAAACAAACAGGTGCTACAATACTAAAAACACCTTCAGATCAACATAATTTAGATGAATTTAGATCTATGTATAAAGAGCATAAACCAGATTTGATTTTTTTATGTTTACCAAATAATCCATTAGGTGAATGTTTAGATAGTAAAGATGTATATAAGTTTTTAGATGAGATTGATAAAGATACTTTAGTAGTTCTTGATGGTGCATATCAAGAGTATGCAAGTATTAAAGATGGTTCTAAAAAAATATCACCAAGTGAAGTTATAGCTAAATATTCAAATGTAATATATCTAGGTACATTTTCAAAAGCTTATGCCCTAGGAGGTATGAGAGTTGGATATGGAATTTCAAATACAAATATTATATCAACATTATATAAACTAAGACCACCTTTTAATATCACAACACCAACTTTAGCAGCAGCAATTGAAGCACTAAAAGATGAAAAGTTTGTAAACAATTGTATTGATAAAAACTTTATACAAATGAAAAGATATGAGCAATATGCAAACTCTAAAGGGTTTAAATATATCCCTTCATATACAAATTTTATTACAATGTATCTAGATGGATATAGTTCAAAAGAGATTGCTTCTAAATTATTACAAAAAGGTGTAATAGTAAGAGATATGACTGGATATGGTTTTAATGCACTTAGAATTACTATTGGAACACAAGATCAAAATACAAGAGTTTTTGAAATATTAGATTCAGTATTATAGGATTAAAGTGAGCGACAAATTATATTATAGTTATACGGATTGTATAAATGATTGTAAACTATTGTTAGTTGATATTAAAAAATATAAACCCGATGCAATTATAGCAATTGCAAGGGGAGGTATGATATTGGCACACTTAATAAGTGAAGCTATAAATTTAAGAGATATTTATACTATAAATGCTGTATCTTATTATGATGATATAAAATTTCAAAAAGTAAAAATATCAAATATACCAAATTTATCTAAAAAAAATAATATTTTAATAGTAGATGATATAGTTGATAGTGGTGAAACAATGAGTGAAGTAATAAAAATATTTAAGCAAGAATATCCAAATATAAATATAAAATGTTTAAGTATATTTTATAAGGATACAGCAGTAATAAAACCAGACTTCAAAGTAAGAAAAACTGATCAATGGATAGAGTTTTTTTGGGAAGTAGATTTATTCAATAGAAGTAAAGAAGTAATATGATTGATATAAAAAATAAAAATACAAAAGAGCTTGAAAAATTAGCACAAGATATAAGAGATAGAATTATTGAAGTTGTATCAGTTAATGGTGGGCACTTCTCTTCAACTTTAGGTGCAGTTGAACTTACAATTGGGATGCATAAGGTATTTGATTGTGAAAAAGAACCATTTATATTTGATGTATCTCATCAATGTTATCCTCATAAGTTAATTACCAGAAGATGGAAAGAGTTCTCTACACTTAGACAATATAAGGGTTTAAGTGGATTTACAAAACCTAAAGAGAGCGATGCTGATTTTTTTGTAGCAGGACATAGCTCTACTTCAATTTCACTAGCAGTTGGAGCAGCAAAAGCTGCTAAGATAAATCAAAATGATAATGTACCAGTTGTTATGATTGGTGATGGTTCTATGAGTGCAGGGATGGTATATGAAGCACTAAATGAACTAGGAGATCTAAAATTACCTGTTGTTATTATATTAAATGATAATGAGATGAGTATAGCAAAACCAATAGGAGCTATCTCTAAGCATTTAAGTAAAGCACTTGCTGGTAAATCATACCAAGGTTTTAGAGATAAGTTTTCAAGCTTTTTAAAAAATAATTTACCAGATGGTGTATCGTATATGGCAAAAAAAGCTGAAGAGAGCTTAAAGCTTATAACACCTGGAATTATTTTTGAAGAGATGGGGATTGATTATATAGGTCCTATTGATGGTCATGATATAGAAGAAGTGATAACTACATTACAACTTGCAAAAGATATGAGAAAACCTGTTATTGTTCATGCAAAAACAGTAAAAGGAAAAGGTTATAAAATTGCAGAAGGTCACCATGAACATTGGCATGGAGTTAGTCCCTTTGATGTAAAAACAGGTGAGTTTCATAAAAAATCTGGTGCAAAAAGTGCAACTTCTGTATTTAGTGATGCTTTATATGAACAAGCTTTAAAAGATGACAAAATTGTAGGTGTAACTGCTGCAATGCCAAGTGGAACTGGTATGGATAAACTAATAGAAAAATTTCCAAATAGATTTTGGGATGTAGCAATAGCAGAGCAACATGCAGTTACTTCAATGGCGGCTATGGCTAGAAGCGGATTTAAACCATTTGTTACAATATATTCTACATTTTTACAAAGAGGATTTGATCAAATAATACACGATGTTTGTTTAATGAAACTTCCTGTTGTATTTGCTATAGATAGAGCTGGAATAGTAGGAGCTGATGGGGAAACTCACCAAGGTCAATTTGATATATCTTTTTTAAGATTTTTACCAAATATGACTCTATTTGCTCCAAGAGATTCTAAAACTTTAGAGTATGCAATAGAGTTTGGTGCAAACTATTATGATAATCCTTGTGCTATTAGATACCAAAGGGGTGCATTTGCAGAGTTAGTATACCCTTCTACACCATTTACTTTAGGAAAAGGTGAAATCTTAAAACAAACAGATTCATCTATTGCTTTAATAGGTTATGGAGCAGGAGTTAGTCGTGCTGTTGCTACAAATGCTTTGTGTGATTATAAACATAGTATTGTAGATTTAAGATTTATTAAACCTTTAGATGAAGAGTTGTTATTAGAATTAGCAAAAAATACTAAAAAATGGTATATATTTTCAGATTCTCAAGCACAAGGTGGAGTTGGATCACTATTACTTGAATTTATAAGTAAATATAACTTAGATATAGATCTTACTACATTTGAATATCCAGATATTTATATCCAACATGGAGATACAAAACTACTTGAAGAAGAGTTAGGTATATTACCAGAGCAATTAGCAAATAAAATAGTATGAAAAGCAAATACCAAATATACACATTAGTAATTTTATGTGTATTATTTTGGTCTGGAAATTTTGTAGTTGGAAGATATATTAAAGATAATATAGAACCATTAGAGATGGTATTTTTTAGATGGGGCTTTACACTTATTTTAGTATCTCCTATACTATTTTTAAACTACAAAAGAGTTATTTCAACTATTAAAAACCATTTTCTTATTCTATTATCACTTGCAATATTAGGTATTAGTTTGTTTAACACACTGTTATATATTGGATTAAATACCACAAGCTCTACAAACGCACTTATAATAAACTCATCTATACCTATGCTTATATTGATATTTTCATTTGTTATATTTAAAACAAAGATTAAACCTATTCAAATAATAGGAATAATGCTATCAAGTTTTGGAGTATTGTATTTAATACTAAAGGGGCAAGTTTTAAATATAAATAATATAGTATTTAATGTAGGAGATTTATGGGTTGTGTTATCTTCATTTGCTTGGGCATTATATTCTACTCTTGTTAGATTAAAACCAAAAGATATAAGTGATATGGAGTATTTTTCTATTATAGTATTATTTGGATTTATAATATTACTTCCATTTTATTTATATCAAGGATATAGTATACAAAAAGAGCTAATTTTAGTACAAGAAAACTTTTTGATATTTATTTATATAAGTGTATTTACATCTGTATTATCATACTATTTTTGGCATCAAGGTATTAAATATTTAGGTGCTAGTAAAACAGGACAATTTACACATCTTATGCCAATATTTGGGACAATATTAGCATATATATTTTTAGGTGAGATATTACAAAGTTACCATTTAGTAGGTGCTATTTTAATACTATTTGGTATATATCTATCACTTTTTTATAAGGAACAAAATGAAAAATAAATTTAAAATAAATTTAATAAATCTACCCCTTGGTGGATTTTTTGCAATCTATAATGGTTCTAAATATTTAGTAAAAAAAGAATCATTTTCAAATAATAAAATATTAAAAATTTATGCAAAAGAGTTAAAAGGAAATGATATAGTATCGGGTAATTATTTTTTAACAATAAAAGATGGATTACTAAAGCCATGTGAGATGAGTGATAAAAAAGTTATTGATTTTGTTTTAAATTTGGAATTAATAGATGAATAATTATGATCAATTATATAAAATATTAAATGATATATCACCAATTAGTAAAACAAATTGGGATGAAATAAAATATAATTTTAAAGAAAAAATTATAAAAAAAGGTGACCACCTATTTAGAGTAGATGATGATGTAAAAGATTTTTATTTTTTAATTGATGGTATAGCTAGATATTATTATTTAACTACAGATGGGAAGGATTTTAATAAAGCATTTGCATATAAAAAAGGGCATCTACTTAGTTCTATATCTTCTGTAATTGGTATTGAAAAATCTCCATTTTCTGTTGAAATATTAAGTGAAAAGTTTACTATTTTATATATACCATATGAAGATTTTATAAATTTAGGATACAAGTATATATCTTGGCATAAATTAACACTAAAAATATATGAACACCTAATAATTAAAAAAGAAAAAAGAGAAGCAGACTTTTTACTTTTAAATGCTACACAAAGATATGAGAAGTTTTTACAAGATTATAAAGATATTGCAAATGTTATTGCAAACTATCAAATAGCTGCGTTTTTAGGAATTACAGAAGTTGCCCTTAGTCGTATTAGAAAAAATATTAACAAAGGTTAATGATAAATATTTTTAAATTCACTATAATTTTAAAAATAAACATTTAGGATATACAATGAGATTAAAAATAGCCGAACTTCAAGATATAGATGCAATATTAACTCTACATAATAAATACCAAATAGATTCTATAAAAGAAGAAGATAAAAAAGATGGTTTTGTTACAACTGCATTTAGCAAAGAGCAATTAGCAGATATAATAAATCAAGAACAAGGTATATTTATAGCTATAAAAGGTGATAGTGAAGTTTTAGGATATGTTATGTCTGCTTCATGGCAGTATTGGAGTAAATGGCCAATGTTTGCACATATGATAAAAGATTTACCAAACCTATTTTATAAAGGGATGCAATTAAGTGTAGATAATTCATATCAATATGGACCCGTTTGTATAGATAAATCTGTAAGGGGAAGTGGATTACTTGAAAAGCTTTTTAATTTTGCATTAGATAGCATGAGTAAAAGATATCCAATCTTAGTTACATTTGTAAATAAAATAAACCCAAGATCTATGAAAGCACATAAAGAAAAATTAGGACTTGAACTTATACAAGATTTTGAATTTAACAATAATCAATACAGCGAATTAGTATATGATACTAGTAAAAGGGTAAAAATTTAGTTTATAAAATTATTTCGTATCTATCTCTACCATTTTCTTTTGCTAAATAAAGAGCATTATCTGCTCTTTTTAGTAAAATATCTTTTGTATCTTCTTCTTTATATAAAGTTAATCCAAATGAAATGGTTACTTTTTCTACAGGTGAAAATGAGATTTTAGAAATAGCTTTTTTTAACTTTTCTACTATGTATAAAAACTATCAGGAGTATTAGGGTGTCTAAATATATTATGATTTTGACCAATAACCTCTTTTTCATTTAATTTTAAAAATTCAAGATATGCTTTAGATATCGTCAAGATATTTCCATTTAGATCAGATGTTGAATATAATACTGTTTTACTTATTGTATCAGTTAATCTAACTAATTCTTTATTTTGAATTTCAACTTCTTTAGTGGTTACCTCTGATAAATGAGTAAGTGCTTTTAAAATTCTATTTCCACTATAGTATCTTCTTGCAGATATTTTTTTATTATTTGGAAGAGTAGATTCACTTAGAGTTAAAAATGTTGTTGTTATATTTAATATCTCATTTATTTTATATCATCAATATTACCATAAGCAAATCTTACTTTTTCTCCTACATTTAAATTACCACCAAAAAGTAATGCATCATCTTCTATCATCGCTATAGGGGATCTAGCTATTTCGATACCATTTCTTATTGTAAGTAATGGAAATTCAGTACCAGCTGATGGTAGATTATCAGATATATCAGATCCTAGGTATTTTTTATAAATATCTTTTATATTTATACCATTTACTTCATATACAATATTTCCAATAGCTTTTGTAATTGTAATCTCTTTACCGATATGATTCCAATTTAAAATATAATCACTATTTACTATTAAATCATCACCACTTAAACTAGCTACTACAAATCCATTTTGTATTGTTGTATTTTCATCAAATAATTTTGATTTTATAACTGTATTTTCAAAAATAGAAAATGAGATAACAATAGTTTCTTCATACATTTTATCAGATAAAATTTCACCTGCAGTTGTAGTTCCTATTTTATTGCATTTGGAATTTGTTGTTTTAGAAAAGATGAAATATCTAAAGTTGTTTTTTCATCTACAATACCACTAAATATTTGAATTAATATGTTTTTATATTATTTTTATTTATAAAATCAATAAGATTATTTTTATTGGTAAATTGTATATTTAGTGTTTGCAATGTTAATAGCCTTTATGAAGTTATTATTTAAAGTGTAAAAATAGGTAATAAAAAAGCCCTAGCTAAAATAGCTAGGGCTTTTTATTTATAAGATTTAGTTCTTATAATTCTTCAGCGTGTTTATCTAAATACTCAGCAACACCATCTGTTGTTGGTTTCATTGCTTCATCACCTTTAACCCAACCAGCTGGACAAACTTCACCATGCTCGTTAGTATAGATCATAGTATCAACCATTCTTACCATCTCATCAATATTTCTACCAAGTGGTAAATCATTGATAACTGCGTGTCTGATTGTACCATCAGCATCGATTAGGAAAGATCCTCTAAGTGCAACACCACCATCAAGTAATACATCATAATCTTTAGAGATTTGTTTTGTAAGGTCTGCAACTAAAGGCATATTTACTCTTCCGATACCACCTTGATTAACTGGAGTTTCTCTCCATGCAAAGTGTGAGAATTGTGAATCAACAGAAACACCAATTACATTAACACCTCTTTCTTTGAATTCTGCTACTTTATGAGAGAATGCAATAATTTCACTTGGACATACAAATGTAAAATCTAGTGGGTAAAAGAATAATACTGTACCTTTTTCACCATAATTTTCACTTAATTTAAAATCTTCTACGATTTGACCGTCTGCTAATACAGCTGTTGCTGTAAAATCTGGAGCTTGTTTTGTTACTAACATTTTATTTCCTTGTTTTGTTTTGATATGAAAATTCTATCTAAAAAAGTATTAATTTAGTATTATCTAAATAATAAACTTTTTCCTTTAAGATAAAATTTATTTATTATTGTTTAGAGTTTAATCTAGACTGATACTCTTGACCATGTTTACAAACAGGACAAACCTTTAATGCTTTTTTACCATAATGAACATGTCCACATACTTCACAAATCCATGCTTCTTCACCATCTTCATTTTTAAATTCATTGTCATTTACAAGTCTTTGTAATAATTCTTTAAACATATTTTCATGTTCAACTTCTATTTTACCAATGCCTGAAAATAGTTTAGCTGCTTCTTTATGACCTTCTTCTTTTGCAATAGAAGCAAAATCTGGATACATTGTAATATTTTCATAACTCTCACCATCAATTGCCATTTGAAGATTTTCTTGTGTATTTCCAAAACTATTTTCACTATTTGTTACCATTCTATTATAAAGGGCAAGTTCAAGTTTTGCATGTACTTTTTCATTATCTGCTGCTCTTTGGAAATGTCTAGCTATATCTCTATATCCCTCTTTTTGAGCAACCTTTGCAAAGTATTCATATTTATTTCTTGCTTGAGATTCTCCTGCAAATGCTTTAGATAGATTTACTAATGTAAGGTTAGTAGTTACCATTTGCATAGTTTGCCCACAACAACTAAGTTCTCCTCCACCCACATTTTGTAGTTCTACTACATTGCCACATTTGTTACATTTGTATGATTCATATTGTCTCATTTTTTATTCCTTTATAATATTTATTAATGGATAATCTTTTTCCATAAGAAAGTATAGTCTTTTATTTCTTATATAATAATTAAGTTAAAATATTAAAGGAAAATAATTATCCGTTAAGAAAGTAATATTATAGTATTATTACATTATGAATGATTTTACAAATATATTAAGAGAGCATAACTTAAAAGCAACACCACAAAGACTAGAGATAATAAATACTATATTTATATATGGACATATAAATATTGATAAACTATATGAAGAGGTTAAAAATAAATTTTCTTCAGTTTCACTAGCAACAATTTATAAAAATATAAATGCAATGATTACAAATTCTTTATTAGAAGAGGTAAAACTACCAAATGAAAAGTCAGTATATGAGATTATAAAAGAGAAACATGCACACCTACTTTGTAATAAATGTAACAATATTATAGATGTAGATGTATCTTTAGATAATATCGCAAAAGATGTATCTAGTAAACTAAATTTTACAGTAGTACAAAGTGATTTAGTACTATCTGGAATATGTCAAGATTGTAAATAGTTTATAAAATCTTTTTTAAACTATCTACAACACTATTATCAATTTTATTATTTAACCCAGCTTCATTTAAAATCTCTAAAGCTTCATCTTTACTAAAAGCTTCTCTATAACTTCTTTTTTCACTAAGTGCTTGATATATTGTAAGTACACTAAGTATTCTTTGTTTTAAACTTAGATTTGATCCTGTTAATTTATTTGGATAACCACTTCCATTTATATTTTCATAAGCACTATAACACAATGTTGCAATATCACTAAATCCATATACTTGTTGAAGGATATAGTTTGTATAGTATGGAACTTGTTTTAGAATTTGATATTCTGTATGGTGTAGCATATCATCTTTATTTACAATATCAAGTGGCATAAATAAGTATCCTATATTTACAAGATGAGATGCTATTATAAATCTAGCTTTATCTTTTGGTTCAAACTCAAATAAATTTGCCATAGCATAAGCTTTGAAGTCTATACAATCATCTTTATAAGATCTATTTGTAAAGTTATATATACTATCATGAACAACAGCAGTAAATTGGATTAGATCATCAAAATTTATCTCTAAAGTAAAATCATCTAACATCTCAAAAAGTAAAAATCCCACTTGTTGTGATTGTAAATCATACCAAAAACTCTCTATTGAGCTTAGCTCTTTAAAAGCATCTTTTATATCTTTTGGAATTGTTTCATTTGTATTTATTACATTTTTTAGTTCTATTTCATTTATTATAGTGTTGTTTTGTACTTTAATATTTGAGATAATATATGAAGCTATATTTATACAAATACTACAGTTAGTATCATTAAGAAACTCTTTTGTATTAAATGGTATATATTGGATATTTTTTGCAAAAGTTTCATTTTTACTAATAATACAGTATGAAAATATATCACTTTTATATTCAGGTGAAATATTTAGTTTATTAGCTAGTTTTAGTGCAATATATGCAAATGCTTTAGATGAGTATTTAACACTATTTGCATTATTAGCAACAGTATTATCCAAAGCACTTGAAAATGCCATAAGAAAGTTGTTTAGATTAAATTTTGTGTGTGTTTGTTTATCCATATTTTTTAGTTCTCCATACTTTTTAAATAACTATTTTTTGAAATTATAATATAATTCCTTTTTAAACTTGTTTTATAATTGTTTGCATTTTCTTGTAGATCTTTATAAGAGTTTTTAACAACTTCTACATTCTCCCAAAATATATTAATAAATGTAATATTATGTTCATCATATGCTACTAGATCTATGCTATTATTATTGTCCCACCAAGGAGCTAGTTTATTTGGATTATACCCAATATATTTTATAGGGTTTTGTTTTATAAGATTTAATATATATTTTTTATATGCAGGTTCTAAAATATTTTTTATATATGTACTATCTATTTGTTTTATTACACTTGTATGTTTTTTCATTTGTAAAAAAGATAGATTTTCAAATATATAACAATACCAAAATTTTAAAAAATGATCATTTAAAAAATATCTTCCATTTTTTGAATTTTTAAAGTTATCATTTATTGGTAATACTCTAGATATAATCATAAGATCTATAAGTTTTTGTATATATCTACTTAAATATGAAGCAGGTAGATTTATAAAACTAGCTATTTGACTTATTTTATTATTCTCTTTTGCTATAGCATATAATATAGCATTATAAGTTGATATATCACTTATATTTTCTTTTAAGTAATCAAAACCATAATTAAAAAATGGACTAGAAGGAACTAGAGCTATTTTATATACATTTTTTATAAATTCCTCTTTTGTATTATAATAGTTGATTAAATAATCACTTGATCCAAAAAAAGAGTATATATGTAATTTATCAAGTATAGATAAGTTTTTTTTCTTTTTTATATTTAAAAATGAGACCTCTTCCAGAAAGAATATATTTTTTTCATATGATATTAGCTTTTTATGTTTTGATTTATCAAAAATAATGGCACTTGTTAATACTATTTGTATATTTTTATGTTTTAACTTTTTATCCCAATAATTTAGTAAAATATTTAATTCTTCTTTATTTACTTTTAAAAGATTATGAAAATTATCAAAAATAATTACCATTTTATCTTTTAGAGTTTGTTTATCTAAAAGTATTAAAATATCTTCAAATTCATTAAAATAAGATTGGATATATTTTTGTTTAAATTTACTACTTATTATTTTAGCAAAATTTGATACCTGGATATGTTTATTAGTATTTGTACAAGATAGATATATATAATCTTTTTTAACAACAAAGTCTTTTAAAAAAGTTGTTTTACCAGATTTATTAGCTCCATAAATTATATATAAAGATGAGCTATTTTCATGATATGAGTGATTTAAATTTTGTAAATCTTTTATATTTATTTCATGCATTAGATATTATAGCAAATCAAAAAATAATCTGCAAGAAATATATAAATAAAGATTTTAAATAAATATGATAAAATAAATACTTATTAAGGATTAAAATGAAACAACTACTAATATTTTTTATTTATGTAAATTATCTATTTGCAGTAAATATTGGAACACTAAATATATATAAAGAAAATAGTTTAATCTCTTTAAGTGATGATATTCAAACTATATTAAATAAATATGATATAAATCTTGATGCACAAGAAAATAATAACTCAATAGAATCTATACAAAATATAATAAATAATCAAGATAAAAACTACTTTGCTATTGTAAATAAAGATGCTATATCAAGATACAATAAACAACAAAAACAAAATAAAACAATCTATAGTAAAATACCTGTAATATTATCTTTAGATACTTTACAAATACACCTTTTTACAAATAGTGAAAATGACTTTGATTTTGATATCAAAAAAGATTATAATGTGTATTGTGGTGAAGAAAATAGCAATTCATGTACGAGTGCTAAGTTTATTGAAAAGATGTATAATTTAAATTTTAACTTTATATCATCAAATATAAATACTATTGAAAATGATCTAAATTCAAATAAAATTGATATATATATTAGTGTTAAAAAAGCACCAGCAAGTGAATTTGAAAATTTTAAAAATATAAAACTAATAGACCTTCCTACAAATTTTAAAATGGAAGATATGTATCAAAATACACAATTAGCAAGTTCTACATACAGTTTTTTAGATGAAGATATGCATATATATAGTGTAAAAAGGGCAATAATTACAAATCTAAAAGAGAAAAAATACCAAGGTGTAATTAACAATATAATTAAAATTTTAGTATTAAATAAAAAATATTTAATCAAAAAAAATCCAATTTGGAAAGATGTCGATTTTAATTATACTGAATATAACAAATTTTTAAAAAGTGCAAAAAGAACTTTATTAATTTTAGAAGAACTAAAAAAGAGAGAAGATGCTCTTAGATTCTAATATTAATTAGAATCTATATTTTATACCAAAATTTAGATATCTAATTTTATAAGATAATTCATCATAAGTAACTACATTTTCTAATGTAGATGAGATATTATTTTGAGCTAGATCTTTTTTATATTTATTTTTTAGTTTTGTTGTTTTTTGGTAAGCAGTAACATATAATAATACTTTATTCATCATTTTATATTGAGCAGTTACTTTATATCCATATTCAAATCCTCTATATTTAGCAGAAGATGTTAGGTTGTCTTTTATAACTGCAGCATCTTTATTTAGTTCCATAACTTCATTTGTTATTTTAGTATTATATGTTATATTGTGTTTTGTACCATTTACATCTACAAAATAATTATCTATTGTTTTATAATTTTCTTGTGTATATCCTACAATAACTACACCAAAAACAGATATATTATTTGAAAATGTTTTGCTAAACATACCTGGTTTTATATATGTTTTATTATTATTTAAATCATTTTGTACCACATCATATAAATTTTCACTAGATACTGTAAATTTTTCTAATTCAAAATCTCTATGGATAATTGGAGTCCTACTAGGAAGTAATGCTCTTACATCATCTGTTAAAGCATTAAATTTATCAGTATCTATATATTCTATTTTACTAGAAGTTGTTGAATCTTTTTTATAATTTATGATACCAAGAATTGTAAGATCAGTTGAAGTAGTTGATAAACTATTTGAATCAAAATTTATATCTTGAGATATTTTTTTAGCTGATATATACTTTATATCATTTGTCCCTAAATATAGTTCATAAGATTTATAATCAATACCACTTGTAGGTATATCAAAATCAAATGATCTCGTATATGAATAAGATTTTATAGAATTACTGAAATTAAACCCTATTATGTCATTAAAATTAGAGTGAATATTTATATATCCAGTATCTATTGTTTTATAAAGATTTGAATAGTTATTGGTAGTACTATTTGTATCGTTCATAAGCTCATTAAATAAGAAAGCATGGTGTGATTCTTTTTTATGATCAAATGATATATCAATAATATTCTGACTAAACAGTGTGGAAATAGATATTAATAAAAGTAAAGATATTTTTGTAAGCACGATAAACCTTATATATAATTTGATATAATATTATAGAAAACTTAATTAAAACCATATTATAAAGAAAAAATGGAGTATGTATCTTGATGAAATTAATACTTTTTATATTAATAATGATTATATCTTTAGAAGCAAAAAATAATGTATCACTTATTAATAAAAGGACAAAAACAAAAATAGATGTATATATAAAAAATGATAAACTATATGATATAACACTTTTATATAACGCAAAAATTAAAAATTTAAGATCTTCAACTACGCTACCTATAGAAAAAATTATAAAATCAAAAACTACAAAACATATGGCAACTTTTTATATCACAGGGAAAAAATATTTTCTTCAATCAAGTTATAAATATGCACTTGGTTCAAAGTATTCAATCCATGATGATTCTTATTTATATAGATTACCATATAAATTAGGAACTTCAAAGTTAGTAACACAAAGTTTTAATGGTAAATTTTCCCATAAAGGCAACTCTAAATATGCAGTTGATTTTAAAATGAAAATTGGTACAAAAATATATGCTGCAAGAGATGGTATTGTTGTAAATACTAAAAATAATGGAAGTAAACATGGAACTAAAAAGTATATAAAAGAGGCAAATTATATAACTATAAAACATAAAGATGGAACATATGCAAAATATGCACACCTAAAAAAAGGTGGAGTAAGAGTTAAAGTAGCCCAAAAAGTAAAAAGAGGACAATTTATAGGATTTAGTGGAAATACTGGATATACAAAAGGTCCACATCTACACTTTTTAGTATATAAGGGTAAAACATATAATACAAGAGAATCTATACCTATTAAATTTATAAGTGCAAGTGGAGTTGTATATAAACCAATAAGATTTAAAAAATATAAGGCTGTAAAATGAAACAAGATATAAATATATTAATAAAAGAGTTAGTAAAAAGTGCTATAAAAAACAAGTTTAATATATGTTCTATTATTAGTAAATATGAGTGTGTAAAACAATACCCACAGTTTGTATTAAAAAAAGCTACATTTATAACGTTAAAAAAAGATGGACAATTAAGAGGTTGTATAGGTTCATTAGTAGCCCATAGAGAGTTATATGATGATCTAGTAATAAATGCCCAAAAAGCTGCTTTTGAAGATCCTAGATTTAAACCACTAAGTATTGAAGAACTTGATAAAACTAGTATAGATATATCTATTTTAAGTGATGCAATATTACAAGAGTATAGTAGTATTGATGATTTAAAATCAAAAGTAAAAGTAGGAGTTGATGGAATTATTTTAAAATATAAAGATAAACAAGCAACATTTCTTCCTCAAGTTTGGACTGACTTACCAAATTTTGAGGATTTCTTTAGCCATTTAAGTGCTAAAGGTGGATTTGATATCTCTTGTTTAGATGATGGTGCAATAGTGTATAAATATCAAGTACAGAAGATTTAAAATGGATTTTTATAAACCAAGTACTAAGGAGAATAAACTAACTTGTACACTATGCCAACACTATTGTAATATACCTTTAAATAAAACAGGTATTTGTGGAGTGAATAAAAATACAGAAGATAAAATAGAGTGTATAGTTTATGGATATCCTGCAGTTATAAATATAGATCCAATTGAAAAAAAACCACTATATCATGTATTGCCCAAAAGTAAAACTTTAAGTATTGGAACAGTTGGTTGTAATTTTAAGTGTTCATTTTGTCAAAATCATGGTATAAGTCAAGAAGTAAAAATAAATAAAGAAAAATACTATAGTCCTCAAGCTATAGTGAATTTAGCGTTGCAAAATGATTGTAAGAGTATCTCATATACATATAATGAACCAACAATATTTTATCCATATATTAGAGATATTGCGAAACTTGCTAAAAAAAATGGACTTAAAAATATTTTTGTAAGTAATGGTTTTGAATCAACAGAAGTTATAAATGATATGCAAGGATTAATAGATGCTGCTAATATTGATCTAAAATCATTTAATAGTGAGTATTATAAAAAACACTTAGGAGCAGATTTAGATAAATTAAAACAAAATCTAAAACTATTTAAAAAACTAGGAATTTGGATTGAAATAACTACACTTGTTATTCCAAATCTAAATGATAGCAATGAAGAGTTAAGAGATATTGCAAATTTTATAGTTAATGAGCTAAGTGATATAACACCTTGGCATTTAAGTGCTTTTCATCCTGATTATAAGATGCTTGATCGTCCTAGAACTTCTATTGATTCTTTACAAAATGCCTATAATATTGGAAAAAATGTAGGTTTAAAATATGTATATATGGGTAATGCTTCTTTAGAAAATAATTCAAAATGTACTAAGTGTGATAGTATATTTTTACAAAGAATCACATATAAAACAACAATTGATAATAGAAAATTTGGAGTTTTATGTCAAAATTGTAATAGTAAACTTGATGGCATTTATAATACAAGTAGAGATATGAGTGTTGCAAATAGTTTTTATAGTTCATCTTGTAACGAGATTAAAAAACAGTTTAAACACTTTGATAATATTTTAAAAGATGCAAATTTCAATTACAAACCTCCTTTTAGTCCAAAAGCTATAATATCTCCCCATGCTGGATTTATATATAGTGGATTTACAGCAAATGCAGCTTATAGTATGCTAAAAAATGTAAATGCAAGTACGATACTAGTAATTGGACCATCACATAAGCATAGATTTAAAAATGCAAGTGTTAGTATGTTTGATGAATATATTACACCTTGTGGTGAAATAAGTATTGATAAAAATTATGGATCATATTTAAAAGATAACTATGATTTTATAGATTTTATACCTGAGGTTCATAATGAACATTCAACAGAAACACAAGCACCATTTATAAAAGAGAAGTTTCCTCATTCTAAAATAGTTGAGATAGTTTATGGTGATATCTCTTATGAAAATATATCTCTTATTATCGATGAGGTATTTGAAAAATTTCCTCATATATTTATAGTAATTAGTACAGATTTGAGCCATTTTTATCCAAAAGAACAAGCAAGTAAACTAGATAATATTTGTTTAAAAGCTATTAGTAATTTAGATATTTCTACTTGGGTAACAGGTTGTGAAGCTTGTGGACGAGTAGGGGTAAAAGCTATTTTAAAAAGTGCAAAAAAAGCAAAGCTTAATTCAAAAATTATAGATTATAGAACAAGTGCAGACATTACAAGTGATGATTCAAAAGTAGTTGGATATACAAGTTCTATTATTGGATAATTATACAATTGTATAAGTCATAACAGCCTATTGATTAGATATTATGTTTTAAAACATAATATCTAAGATATTTAAATCCCTTTTAAAACAATATCTAGAACAATTATTATGTTTTAAAACATATAGATATCTAAAAGCACTATTTTACAACCATTTATAATAAATTTTTTCCTTTAATTATGGTATACTAATACTATATAGTATTACAAGGATATAAAATGGCAAAAAATAACGTAGTATACAAAAACAATAAAGTAATAGTTAATAATGAACCAAAAGAGGGTGAAAACCTAGCAGTATTTGTACGACCAAGTGATAAAATACAAATTAAAATTCCAAAATTTAATATGGATGATGAAGAGGTTAAACTAATAGGTGGGGATATTGTAGTCTCAACTCCATCTGGAGGATCTATTACTTTTGTATCTATGGGATTAATGGCCTATGGAGATACAACACCAACTATTCAACTAGGCAATGCCAATGCCATATCTTTAAATACACTAATTGAAAAAATAGATACTATAAATTCAGTGCCAATTGATGCTTTAATAACAACTGAAGATGTTGATATTATAGAAGAAGTTACTTTAGATAATGAAGATGCAGAACCAGTAGAAAATACTGCAGAAGCAGTTGCTAGAGTGATGAATCAACAAAATACACAAGAAAATGTTGCCCCAAAAGTTGATCCTTCTCCAGTACATAAATACGATATAGAACCAGTAGAAGCACCAGAACTAGAAGTGAATCCATTAATAGATGAAGATGAAGCTGCACCAATTCCAAAAGGTACACCACAAAAATCTGAAGTAGAAGGTATTATCCCTACATTAACTTTTGATATTGATCTTCAACATATTGATACAGAAAAATTAACAAGTGATACAAATATTTATACAGTAGAAGGAAGTGGAGGAACAGCTTATTTAAATACTTATCCAACTGATCCAAATGATATTCCTGGTCTAATGAAACAATTAGAACAAGAGACAATTGATTATACATTTTTAAATAGTGGTGATTATTCAAGTATGGTTATAAATGCTGATAATTCAAACTATTTTGATGAAACACATACTTCAAGATTAATAAAATTATCTCCAATTCAACCAGAAGGTTATCTAGTAGAAAAGCTTGATATCTCAGGATTACCACTTGGAATGGAGATAATAAATGGAACAAAATCTGGTGATACTTGGTCAATAGCAAGAGCAAAAGTAGATGAAGATGGAAATGTAATAAGTGATGGATTTACAATAAACCCATCAACAGGAGATGTTGAATTAATAATTAAATATAGTACAACAATTGATACAAATTTTGAATTAGATATTAAAGCTGAGAGTTTATTTAGTTTAAATAATGTTTCTGAAGAACATAAAAACTCAGTAAAAGAACCTATTGCAAAATACTACACAATTGAGTCTGAGATGAAATATGGTGTAAATGTACATGAGGTAAATGAAAATAATCCAGATTCTATTAGTTTTGATCCATTTAAAGCTCAAAGTGGGATCACTTATGAAAATGGATTTGTATTAGCTACAAATTTAAATGACAACTTAATAAAAACTGGTGATTTAGAAACAACAGTAAATGGTGCAGTAACAAATGACACTATTATCGCACAAACAGGTGATGATACACTAAATGGTGCAAAAGGTGATGATACAATTACAGCTGGGTTTGGAGATGATACTATTGATGGTGGAGAGGGATTAGATACAGTTGATTTCTCAACTCTTACAAGAGATAGTATTGCAAATTTAGAGGGTGTAAAAGTTGATTTAGAAGCTGGAATATCAACAGGAGAAGGTACAGATAGCATAACAAATATTGAAAATATTACAGGTTCATCACTACAAGATACATTAGTTGGTGATTCAAATGTAAATATTATACTTGGTAAAGAAAATGATGATATTATAAAAGGTAAAGCTGGTAATGATAAGCTAGATGGTGGTGAAGGAAACGATACTATTCATGGTGGTTTAGGAGATGATGAAATTGTTGGTGGAGCAGGTGAAGATACAATTAGTTTTGAAGATTCTAAATCGGTAGTAACTGTTAAACTTTATGATAAAAATTTTGCAGATTATAGTACAGCTATTGGAGAAGGTAGTGATATTATCAGTGAGATTGAAAATATTAGAGGTTCTGATATTACACTTGATGCAAATGGCAACCCAACTGGAGATACATTAATTGGAGATAGAGGTAATAATACTATTGATGGTGGAGATGGTATTGATACAGTAAGTTACGAAGAGACAAGATTTAATAGTCCAATGAGAATTGATTTAGCAGCAAACTCTGCTCAAGGTGATGGAGAGGATGTACTATTAAATATAGAAAATGTTATTGGATCAATCGATTCAGACAAAATATTTGGTGATGCAAATGATAATAAACTTGAAGGTTTAAGTGGAGATGATACTTTAGATGGTAGAGAAGGTAATGATTATCTTATAGGTGCTTCTGGAGATGATACGCTTTTAGGTGGAGATGGAGATGATACTCTTGATGCGGGTTTAGGAAAAAACTTCTTAGATGGTCAAGCTGGGGATGATATTTTAATCTCAAAAGAAGATGTTGATACACTTTTAGGTGGAGATGGTAATGATACATTAACATCTGGACTAGGAGATGACTTAGTATATGGTGGATTAGGTGATGATATTATAGATGCTCAAGGTGGAGATGATACAATATCTTATGCAGATTTAAATCTAACATTACAAGGAGATGATGGGGTTGTTGTAAGTTTAAATAATACAGGATCTCAAAATACAAGAGTAGCAGGAAATGATACTATAACAAATGTTGAGAATATTATAGGAACAAGTAAAAATGATACATTATCAGGTAACTCTTCAAGCAATACCTTAGATGGTACATCAGGAAATGATACTGTAGATTATTCATATTCAAATAATACAATATTGGTTAACTTAACTTCAGCAAATCAAAATATTTCAGGTACAGATTTAGAAGCAAATAGATCATCAGAATTAGGACAAATTGATAAATTAATAAGTATTGAAAATATTGTAGGTTCAACAAATAATGACACTATTTTAGGTGGAGATAATATCAATATTTTAGATGGAAATAGTGGAAATGACTATATAGATGCAGGTGCAAGTGATGATAGATTATATGGTAAAGATGGAGATGATACACTTATTGGTGGATTAGGAGATGACTTTATTGATGGTGGAGTTGGAACTGATACTATAGATTATATTGATGCTTTAAGTGGTATTGATGTTACTTTAGAAAACTCAACAACAAGTACAGATGATAATGTGGGTATTGCTACAGTTAATATTGGACTTGAAAAAGATATAGTAAAAAATATAGAAAATATAAAAGGTTCAAACTTTGCAGATACTATAGTTGGTAATGATGAGATCAATAAAATTATAGGTAATAAAGGAAACGATATTCTTGATGGAGGAGATGGTAATGATATCTTATATGGTGGAGAAGAGTTACCAAATGCAACTTTAAGTGGAGATGATACATTTATAGCATCAAATGGTAACGATTATATTAATGGTGGATCTGGAAATATATTAAATGATATATCAGATAGTGATACAGTTGATTACTCTTCATGGTTAAAAGGATCATTAGATATAACTTTACATGAGGAAAATGAAGCAAGATTTTTAGATATAGATGATTCTTCTGATACCAAAATTGATAGTATCTATAATATAGAAAATATTATAGGTACAAATAATATATTAGCAGATACAATCACTGCAGATAGCAATGATAATATATTAAAAGGTATGGCTGGTGATGATATATTAGATGGAAAATCTGGAGATGACACACTTTTAGGTGGAGATGATAATGATATAATAAAAGGTGGAATTGGAACAAATACCATTGATGGAGAAAATGCACTTTTTAGTATTAAAATAGATCAAATACCAACTACAAATACAGAGTATGGATTTAATTTAAATGGTCAAACTATAGTTTATAATGCAAGTGCAAATGAAGCAATATCAGATATTTATGCAGGTATTATAGATCAATTTAATAACACAATAGGACTTAATCAAAATGATACTTTAATACTAAATACAATTACAAATTCATTGGAGCTAAAAACAGCAGATCTATTAAGTATCAAAGATACAAATATGACTTTAAGTGGTGGAGATACGGTTGATTACAGTGATGTAATCGATGAAAATATAAATGTAGATCTATCAAATACTTCAGCACAATTTATATATACAGATACAGTAGATACTTTAAAAAGTATTGAAAATATTAAAGGTGGAAATAAAAATATTGATGAAGGTGCAGGAGCAGTTGTATATGAAGATACACTAATTGGTAATATTGCAGATAACACAATAGAAGGTTTAGCTGGTGATGATTATATAGAAGGTGGTGCTGGAAATGACTTACTAGTAGGTGGAGCAGGAAACGATCTTTTAAAAGGTGGATTGGGAGATGATATCCTTGATGGTACAGATGGAAATGCAGATGGATCAGATATAGATTTAGCTGATTATTCAGATGCTTTTGATGATCTATATGTAAATCTTACAACAATGGTGCAAGGAAGTAGTACTAAAATTAGTCAAAGTCAAGGTAGTGATACATTTATTGATATAGAAGGTGTAATAGGTGGATCTGGAAATGATACTTTAGTTGGAGATAATTTATCAAATTCACTAGTTGGAAATAATGGAGATGATACACTAAGAGGTGCTGGTGCAGGAAGTAATGGAATTGATGTATTAATAGGTGGAAATGATAATGATACTGCATCATTTTATGACCAAGATACAGCAGTAAATGTTGATTTATCTGTAACAGATGTACAAAGAGTAAGTGATACATTAGGAAAAGTGAAATTATCAGGTATTGAAAATTTAGAAGGTTCAAGAGATGAAACTGTAGCAGATACTTTATCTGGTGATTCAGCTGATAATATCATTTTAGGTCAAGAGGGTGATGATCTTTTAAGAGGACGAGATGGTAAAGATATTTTAGTTGGAGGAAGTGGAACAGATACAGCAGATTATACGTCTCATGAAGTTAATAGCTCAAATGATGGTATTGTAAAAGCAACATATGAAGTTAAAACTACTATAAATAATATAGAACAAACAGAGAATATTGAAGTAAATGAAAATATTGTTCATGGTATTAATGTTGATATGTCAAGAGAATATAATCAAGTAATAAATGATGGAAGTTCTAGTAATAAATCAGATACACTATATGATATTGAAAATATTACAGGTTCTGGATATAACGATATTATAAAAGGTGCTGATTCTAGTGTGTTACTTATTGATAATCATTCAGATATCTTAAATAAAAAATTAAATGGTGAAAATACATCAGCAGATAAAATAAAACTACAATTTATAATAAATAATACAGATGGAACAACAACTACAAAAGAGTTAAATTTTACAAATGGTAGTACAAATGTAACAAATGCAGCTGGCACAGTAGTAGCAGTTTTAGCATTAGCATTTTCTCAAAGTTTAAAAGCTGATCAAATAGTAGATGCTATAAATGGAAGTAGTGAAACAGGAGATGGAAATCTTAATAATCAAACTACAACACCAGTATTATTTGCAAAAAGTGAAAATGTAGGTATAGTTATTACAAATCAAACACCTGAAACTAATTTTGTCTTAAATATGACTCATCAAGATAATTCTTTAAGCCCTGCAATAGAAACTACTTATACAAATGAAGCAATACTTGATAATAAATTTGAAGGTGGATTAGGTGCAGATACAATATATGGTGGAAGTGGAGATGATTTAATCTATGGAGCATTACAAAATAATGATCTAGATACTGGTATAAATGATGCCTTAGATCAAAATGATATATTATTTGGTGGTGCAGGATCTGACTCAATCTTCGGTGGAGCAGGCGATGATACTATTGATGGTGGATTAGGAGATGATTATCTAAATGGTGGAGCTGGAGATGATCTATTTAATATGAATGTAGGTGATGGAAATGACACTATTGATGGTGGAGATGATATTGATACATTAAACTATTCAAGTGCAAGTGTAAATGATAATATTATAGTAAATTTATCTTCAATAGCAGATGCAAATGGTTACCATGATTTAACAGTAAATTCAGAAGTAGATAAAATAAAAAATATAGAAAACATCACTACAGGAGCTGGAAATGATGTTATTACAGGTGATTCTAATATAAATATTTTAGATGGTGGTGCAGGAAATGATACTATTGATGGAAAGAGTGCAGATGATACACTTTATGGAAGAACTGGAGATGATACACTTATAGGTGGAGAAGATAACAATTATTTAGATGGTGGAGATGGTAATGATACCGTTGATTACTCATGGTCAAATAATAAGGTAAACTTAGATCTACAAGCTGATTTAGATAGTACAAAACCAGGTGAACAAAATGCAATTACATTAACATCAAGTGATACTTTAATAGATATTGAAAATGTAACAGGAACATCTTTAGATGATACTATAAAAGGTGATAACAATAACAATATACTTCAAGGTGCAGATGGTAATGATACTCTTGTTGGTCGTGGGGGAAATGATATTTTAATTGGTGGAGATGATATAGATACTGCTGATTATAGTGAAAATGATAGTTCACAAAGTATAAGTGTTGATATGACAGTTGCAAATGGTGAATATAATGTTATAAATGATGGAACAATATCAAATAATCAAGTTGGACAAGATAGAATTGAACAAATAGAAAAAATTATAGGTTCTAAAGGTGATGATACATTTAAATTAAATGCTACAACTACAGATATACTAGATACTATAGATGGAGATGCTGGTGAGGGTGATACAGTTGATTATAGTGGAGTTGATTCAAAATATAAATTAGAATTAGATATGACAACTGCTAAAATACAAGCAAATTTAAAAGATACTACAAACGCAGATAATATAGATGATAGTGATGAACTTATTAATATTGAAAATATAACAGCAACAAATAACAATGATACAATAGTTGGTAATGATATAGTAAATACTATTTTAGGAAATGCTGGAGATGATTTTATTCATGGTGGAGATGAAACTATAATAGGTACTGGAGATAGTATTAATGGTGGTGCTGGATTAGATACATTATATGGAGATGGTGGAGATGATACTATTTCTGGTGGTACAGAAGTTGATAGTATTTATGGTGGAACTGGTGATGATATAATTCATGGTGATGAAGATAATGATATTATTGAAGGTGGAGCTGGAGATGATCTTATATATGGAGATAGTGGAGATGATACACTAATAGGAAATAGTGGAGATGATGTTATTAATGGTGGAGATAATGGTTCTAGTATAGGAGATACTGTTGATTATTCATACTTAAATGATACAAATACAAATACAACATCAACTGGTGTTGATATTAATCTATTAGCTCAAAGTGCAGAAGATATAGGAACAGGGACTCAAGTAGGAGTTGATATTGTTAAAAATATTGAAAATATAAATGGTAGTGATTTTAAAGATATTTTAAAAGGAAATGATGCAAATAATATCCTACGTGCAGCAGATGGTGATGATACATTAGAAGGGGCAATAGGTAACGATACACTTGAAGGTGGATTAGGAGATGATTTACTAAAAGGTGGTTCTGGAGATGATAGACTTGATGGTGGAGATGGTATTGATACTGTAGATTACTCTGATGCAACAGCAGATGTTTTTGTTGAGATTACAAATGGAACACATGATATTGGTGGTGGACAAGGTACTGATACATTTATTGATATTGAAGGAGCAATAGGTGGAGATCACAATGATACACTTATTGGAAATGATGGTTCAAATACCTTAATAGGTGGTGCAGGAAATGATGTACTAGATGGTAAAAAAGGTGGAATAGACGCTGCTAGCGCGGATTATTTAGATGGTGGAACTGGAGAAGATTTTGTAAGTTTTGCACAAGCAACTTCTAGTATAAATATTGACTTAGCTAATTCCGATGCACAAGATGTAGGTGGTGATATAGGTTTTGTTAAAATTAAAAATGTTGAAAATATTGATGCTAGTTCTTATGATGATATTATAAAAGGTGATGCTTCAAATAATATTATAAATGCTGGAGATGGTAACGATACAATAAGTGGACAATCTGGCAATGATATAATTATTGGTGGTAAAAATGCAAGTGATAATGAAGATAATGGTGGATCAAGATATATAGATACTGCTGATTATTCTCAAGATAGTGCAAATGCAGCATATGGTATCACAGTAGATATGCAAAAAGATACTAAACAAGTAATAAATGATGGATATGATGTTTCTTTAGGTATAAATGAAAACCAGGATACTTTATATGGTATAGAAAATATAACAGGTACATCTTTTGGAGATAATATTAAAGGTGCTACTACTACAAGAGTTCATTTAAGTGAGAAAATAGATCAATTAAATACTCTAAGTAATGGTGATACACTTACTATTACAATTGGATCAGATAGTTTTACAATTAATATAGATAGTAGTTTTACAGATGAAAATAAACTTACTAAAATTGAAGATGCTTTTAATGAGCAAAAGAATACAAATTCAAAATTTGCAGAGTATACTATTAGTAGTTTTGATTTTAACAATGATAATAATGAAGATGCACTTACAATAATATCTTCAAATGATAATGCATTTAGTTTAGATATTCAAAAAAATAGTGATGCAGTATCTACAATTAACTCTGAAAGTTTAGATAATGAATTTAAAGGTGAAAATGGAGTTGATATTTTAAGTGGTGAAGCTGGAAATGATATCTTAAGAGGTGGAAATGACAACGATACACTTAGTGGTGGAAAAGGTGATGATAAACTTTATGGAGATGCAGGAAACGATACACTATTAGGTGATATAGGTGATGATACTATTGATGGTGGAGATGGTATAAATACTGTAGATTATAGTACTGAAGATTCATCAATTAGTGCAGATAGTACAAATACAAATAGTGGAATTACTCTAGACTTAACAAATACATCACAACAACGAATACATGACAGTTTTGGCAGTGATACATTATTAAATATACAAAATGTAATAGGTTCAAAATTAGATGATATTATAAATGGTAGTATTGAAAATAATATAATAAGTACAAATGATGGTGATGATATTATAAGTGCAAATAAAGGTTCTAATACAATTGATGGTGGAGATAATACATCAATAGGTGATACTATTGACTATTCATGGTTAGGTTCAAACTCTTTAAATATAAATCTAAATGATGATATTGATAATTCAATAGCAGGAGTACAAAATGCACTTGCTTTAGATGTACAAGATACAATTACAAATATAGAAAATGTAATAGCAACTAGTGCCTCAGATAGTATAACAGGAAGTTCAGCTAATAATATTCTTCAAGGAAAAGATGGAGATGATATCCTTGTTGGACTTGCTGGGGATGATACATTAGATGGTGGAGCTGGAACACTAGATGTTGCTGACTATTCAAGTAATACAAATTTACAAAATATATCTGTAGATATGACACAAAGTAGACAGGTTACTAATGATGGATTTAATAATACTGATAAGTTAGTTGGTATTGAAAAAATAATTGGTTCAGCTGGTAATGATACATTTAAATTAAGTGCAAGTACAACAGATACAATGGATAATATAGATGCAGATGCAGGAACTAGTGATACAGTTGATTATAGTGGAATTGATTCTAAGTATAAAGTAGAAGTAGATTTAAGTACAACAGATGCAAATGGTTATGCTACATCATATATAAAAGATACTTCTAATTCAGATTCAATAGATGATCAAGATAATCTTATAAATGTAGAGAATATCACTACAGGTTCAAATAACGATGCAATTATTGGTAATAGTGTTTCAAATATATTAGATGGACAAGCTGGAGATGATACTATTGATGGAGATAGTGGAGATGATACTTTATATGGACAAGCAGGAGATGATACTTTAATTGGTGGTATAGGTGATGATATAATTGATGGTGGATCAACAGGTGAAACAAATGGAGATTGGGTAGATTATACATATTTAAATGATACAAGTAAAAATACAACTTCAACTGGTGTAGAAGTTGATCTATTAAACTCTAATGCAAAAGATTTAGGTTCAGGAACACAAGTTGGTAACGATACAATCTCTAATATTGAAAATATTAAAGGTAGTGATTTTAAAGATATCTTAAAAGGTGATGATTCAGATAATACTTTAGATGGTGGATTAGGTAACGATACATTTACAGGTGGAGCAGGAGATGATATATTCTTAGGTGCAGATGGTGTAGATGTTGTTGATTATAGTATAGTTCAAAATGATATTACAGTAGATATTAATGATGGAACAAAAACTGTAGGTGGAAACCAAGGTACAGATACATTCTCTTCTATAGAGGGTGTTATTGGTGGATTAGGTAATGATACACTTACAGGAAATACAAAAGCAAATGTATTAGAAGGTAGAGGTGGAGATGATACTCTTTTAGGAAGAGGTGTTAGTGATGGAAATGTTGGTATAGATACTTTAGATGGAGGAGAAGGAACTGACTTTGTATCATTTTCTTATACATCTTCAGATATTACTGTAGATCTATCAAGAACTGATGCTCAAGATATTGATACACGAGATCAAAGTACAACTGAAGATCTTTTAATATTAAATGTTGAAAATATAGAAGGTGGAACAGGAAATGACCTTTTAATAGGAAACCATTCAAATAATGTATTAGAGGGTATAGATGGAGATGATACATTAATAGGAAATTATGGAAATGATACTCTAGATGGTGGAGCTGATATAGATATTGTTGATTATTCAGATCTATTGGATAATCAAAATATTGTTGTAGATATGAATGTAGTAGATGAAGATGACTCTGTTTTACAAATAGGAAAAGTATTAAATGATGGATTTAATACAATCGATACATTAATTGATATTGAAAATATTAGAGCTAGTCAATACAATGATACAATTATTGGTGATAGTGATGATAATATTGCAAATATATTTGAAGGGGCAGCGGGATCAGATACAATAAAAGGTGGATCTGGAGATGATAAACTTTATGGTTCTTTATCAAATAATTCAGCAATTGAAAATGATACAAATAATAGTGATAAATTATATGGTCAAAGTGGAGCAGATACACTATATGGTCAAGATGGTGAAGATATACTAGATGGTGGAACAGGAGTTGATACATTATATGGTGGAACTAATAACGATATATTAATCGGTGGATTAGGAGATGATACACTAGATGGTGGAACAAATGATTCCATAGGTGGAGATACAGCAGATTATTCATCTAGAAGTGAATCTATAAAAGCTGACTTAGTAAATGGTAAAACAACAATCGATACAGATGGAACTACAGGATTTAGTGCATCAGATGAAGAAGATACATTAATAAATATTGAAAATATTACTGGTGGATCAAATAATGATACAATAATAGGTGATGATAATAAAAATACATTATTTGGAAATGATGGTGATGATTTACTAAAATCAAATTTTGGAGATGATTATATTGATGGTGGATCAGGAGATGATACAATTGATTATAGTGGATTCTTAGATAATGCAAACCAAAAAGTAGTAGTAGATCTATCAGTACAAGAAGCTACAAAATATGAAGATGCAACAACTACATATACTGATAATTTAAGAAATATAGAAAATGTAATTGCTTCAACTAATGATGATACAATTAAAGGTTCAAATGCAGCAAATACAATAGATGCATCAGCAGGAGATGATATTATATATTCAAGTGCTGGTTCTGACACTATAGATGGTGGAGATAACAATACATTTGATACTATGAACTATTCAAATGAAAACAACTCTATTTCAATTAGTTCAACTTCTACAGGATATGATGTTACAAAATCAAATGATGCTAGTACAGATAAACTTACAAATATAGAAGTTATACATGGTTCTACATTAAATGATACATTTGATGGTACACTATCTTCATCTATAGATACATTTTATGCAGGAGCAGGAGATGATACAATAACTGCAGGAGATGGTGCAGATACACTATTTGGAGAAGATGGTGCAGATATATTCAAAGCATCAAGTGCAAATGATGGAAGTGATATAATAGATGGTGGATCAAGTAGTGATACAGTTGATTATAGTGCAATTAGTGATGGTGGAGATATTACAACTGGTGGTATTAGTGTAACATTAAATGGTAGTATAGATACAACAGTAACAGTTGATGGTGTAGATGATGATACTATTAAAAATATAGAAAATATTACAGGTACTCAAAATAATGATACTATTTCTGGAGATATAGAAGATAATATATTAAAAGGTGAATCTGGAGATGATATTTTATCTGGTGGGAAAGGTGATGATACACTAGATGGTGGAGATAATACAAGCATAGGAGATACAGCAGATTATACTTATATAGATAATTTAACAAATACTGATGATAAAGGTGTAAAAGTAGATCTTACAGATAAAAAAGCTTCAGATATTGGTATAGATAATAAAGTAGGAAGTGATACTCTTTTAGATATTGAAAATATAACTGGAAGTAAATATGAAGATACATTAACAGGTGATGTAAATAACAATACTCTAGATGGCGCAAGTGGAGATGATGTACTTTCTGGAGAAGATGGTGATGATTATTTAGATGGATCTAGTGGAAATGATATACTTTCTGGTGGAGCAGGAGATGATTATTTAGCAGGTGGAGATGGTATCGATACAGCTGATTATCATACCTTAAGTGAAGATCTAGTTATAAATATAACAGAAGGTAGCCATACTGTTTCTGCTTCTGAAGGTACAGATTATTTCTCTTCAATAGAGGGTGCAATATCAGGAAGTGGAGATGATACACTTATTGGTAATGATGGTGCAAATATATTAAGAGGAAATTCTGGAGATGATACTCTACTTGGTGGAGGAGTAACAAGTGGAGTTGATATCCTTGATGGTGGAGAAGGTGGTGAAACTTTAGGAGATTTTGTTAGTTTTGATTATATAGAAAGTAATACAAATGTAACTATAGATTTAGCTAATACAGATATTCAAGATATAGATGGAAATATCCAATTAATAGATATAGAAAATGCTCTAGGTGGGCAAGGAAATGATACTATTTTTGGAAGTAGTGATAAAAATATAATTTCTGGAAATTTAGGTGCTGATAATCTAGTAGGTAGATATGGAAATGATGTATTAATAGGTGGAAAAACTGAAAGTAAATTAGATGATACTAGTATAGATACTGCAAACTATAGTTTAGATAATGATGCTAATTATGGTATTGAAGTAAATATGCAAGCTATAGAAAAACAAATTTTAAATGATGGATATAAAGCAAATAATGATGGAGCTAAAACATCAGATAGTTTATATGGAGTTGAAAATATCATTGCAAGTAATTACAATGATAATATTTTAGGAGCATCTACTTCTAGGGTAAATTTAAGTTCTCAACTAGATGAATTTAAAACAACATTAGAGGAATCTGATTCTATTACTTTAACTTTAGATGGTACAGATATTACTATTACAGAAGGTATTGATGGTGTAACAGAAGATAATAAACTATCAAAATTAGTAGATACATTTAATGATAATACAACACTAAATACAACTTATACAGCAAGTGGGGTTGATTATAATGGTGATGGGAATATAGATTTAATTACAATCTTAAGTAATAATGATAGTTCATTTAATATTGATACAAAATTTGATGATAATTCAGAAGGGACTAATACTACATCAACTATAAATAGTGAAACTTTAGATAATGTATATTCTGGATTAGATGGAAATGATACAATAAATGGAGCAGCTGGAGCTGATAGCATTTATGGTGGTGATGGTGATGATATTTTAATTGGTGGAATTGGAAATGACACAATAGATGGTGGAAATCAAACTCAATTAGATGGTTCACAAGGTGTATCAAATACAAAAACAGGTGCAGGAGATACAGTTGATTATAGTTCAAGATCAAATGGTATAGATGTAACTTTATCAACAGGTTCAGCAACAGTATATTTAGACACTGATTCTGATGGACTTGCTATACATAGTGTTGGTGAAGAGGAAGATACTCTAGTAAGTATTGAGAATATTAGTGGATCTAGTGTTGCAGATATTATAAATGGTGATGATTTAAATAATACTATTTTAGGAAATGCTGGAGATGATCTATTATCTGGTGGAATAGGTGATGATTATATTGATGGTGGAGATGATACCAATACAGTTTCTTACGATTATTTACAAAATTCAAAACAAAATGTTGTAGTAGATTTAAAAGCACAACAAGCAATAGAAACAACTGATACAGATGTAACATCTACTGATACTCTTAAAAATATTCAAAATGTAATAGGAAGTTTACAAAATGATACAATCTCAGGGTCAAATACTAATAACTCATTAGATGGTAATGATGGTGATGATACATTCTTTAGAAGTGCAGGAGATGATAATATTAATGGTGCAGATGGTGCTGATATTGTTGATTATTCTATTAATGATGCAGACTTATCAAATACAACTGCAACTCAAAAAATAACACTTAGTGCATCTGGTTCAACATATACAATTAATAAAAGTGATGGTGGAATAGATACTCTTACAAATATTGAATCAATTAGAGGAAGTGATAGTGCTGATACTATGACAGGTAATACTGCCTCTGATATATTATATGGTGCAAGTGGAGATGATACTTTAATTGGTGGTTCTGGTATTGATAGCTTGTATGGAGAAGATGGAAAAGACACAATTATAGTAAATACAAAAGATGATGGTAGTGACATTTATGATGGAGGAAATTCGACTGATACAATTGACTATAGTAACCTTTCTATAACAGATAGTGATTTAACAAAAGGTGGTATCCAAACTACATTAAATAGTAGTACAAATGCATATGTAGTGATAGATCAAAATGAAGATGGTGATTTTACAAATGATGATTCAAATAGAGATATTGTAGTAAATATTGAAAATGTAAAAGGTACTTCACATAATGATTCTATATTAGGAGATATTTTAAATAATACTATATATGGAAATGAAGGTGATGATATATTAGGTGGTGATGCAGGATCTGATTATATTGATGGTGGAATAGGAGCTGATACAATTACAGGTGGAGATAATGCTGATAGCCTAATAGGTGGAGCAGGAGATGATCTATTTGTTTTTGAGGGAACAGCTAGCTTTTTAACAGGAGATAGCATAGATGGTGGAGATAATAATGATACTATAGATTATTCAAATGTAACTATTGCCAGTACCACATCTGCTGGTGTTGAATTAACTCTAGTTGATGGTGGAATTACTACTGCAAAATTAGAAGATAATGCAAACCAAACACATCAACTACAAAATATAGAAAATATATATGGAACAACAGGTGAAGATACAATAACTGGAAGTGATTCAGATAATATATTAAAAGGTAATAGTGGAGATGATATATTAAATGGTGCCGATGGAGATGATACATTATATGGTGAAGCAGGAAGTGATATATTAAAAGGTGGAGCAGGAGATGATACTCTAATTGGAGGAGATGATGCAGGTATTGATACAGTTGATTACTCTGATGAGGTAACTGAAGGTTTAACTATAAATATTGCAGATGGTACATATGATATTAGTACTTCTCAAGGGACAGATACTTTTGATGGAATAGAAGGGGCAATTGGTGGTCAAAAAGATGATACAATTACTGGAAATGCTGGAGCGAATACATTAGTAGGTGAAGCTGGAGATGATACTTTACTTGGTGGAGGAGCAAGTTCTGGTATTGATTATATCGATGGTGGTACAAATAGTTCAACAGGTGGAGATTTTGTAAGTTTCAATTATGATAGTGCAACGCATACAGTTGATCTATCTATAACATCTGCACAAGATACAGATGGTGTAAATGGTGATGATCTAATAATCAAAAATATTGAACATGCTCAAGGTGGAGCTGGTATTGATAGTCTATTAGGAAATGATTCAAATAATACTTTATCTGGATTAGCAGGAGATGATTATTTAGTAGGTGCTGATGGAGATGATCATCTAATTGGTGGAGATGATAATGATACACTAATGGGTGGAACTGGAGATGATATATTAGATGGTGAAGCAGGAAGTGATATAGCTAGTTATAATTATACCCTTTTAAATAATGGGGTAAATGTAGATTTAAGTCTAGATGGAACAGAAAATAACGAACAAGTAATTAATGATGGTTATGGTTCAAAAGATGTTTTAATTAATATTGAAACAGTTGAAGGTAGTAGTTTAGATGATACAATAAAAGGTGATGCTAATGCAAATACTTTTATAGGATTAGGTGGAGATGATACCCTTGATGGAGCTGCAGGAGATGATAATTTAGATGGTGGAATTGGAAAAGATACTATTTATGGTGGAGCTGGAAAAGATATAATAAATGGTGCAGATGGTAATGATATTTTATATGGTTCAGCAAAAAATACATTTGCAGATAGTAGCGATGATACAATTAATGGTGGAGCAGGAGATGATATAATCTATGCATCATTTCAAGATTCAGCAGAGGATAGTGATGATACAACAGCAGATACTATAAATGGGGATCTAGGAAATGATACAGTTGATTATTCAAACTTTAGTTCAGATCATGGAATTAGTGTAACTTTAAATGGTGCAACAGATGCAACAGTAACTATTACAGATGGTGATAGTGATATTCTTAAAAATATTCAAAATGTAAATGGATCAGCTGGAATTGATATTATAACAGGTGATACAAGTGATAATATATTACGAGGAAATGGTGGAGCTGATACTCTAAGTGGAGCTGATGGTAATGATATATTATATGGAAATGATGGAGCTGACTTATTAAATGGTGATGCTGGAGATGACACACTATATGGTGGAATAGGAGATGATACATTTAAAGCTAGTTTAGGATCAGATATTATTTATGGTCAAGAAAATGGTACAAATGGAGATTGGGTAGATTATTCAACTTTAGAATCTGAAAATGATACTTTAGATAATCTAGGTGTAAATGTAGATCTATCTCTTACATCTTCTCAAAAAATTCATGATGATTCAGACGATACAAAAGATATATATCAAACAATTAATAGCGTAGAAAATATATTAGGTACAGAGTTTGCAGATACTTTAAAAGGTGATAATGAAATAAATACAATAGTAGGTGCAGGTGGTAATGATATATTCTACGCGAGTGCTAAAGATGATACTTTAATTGGTGGTGATGGAACAGATACTGTTGATTATACTACAAGTACAAATGCAATTACAGTAAATGCTACATCAACAACAATAACGGCAAAAGATGCAAATGGAGAAGATACTCTAATAGATATAGAAAATATCAAAGGTTCAAATACAAAAGATGATATATTTAATTTAAGTGGAACAGGAATAATTGTAGATGGTGCTGGACATGATACAGGAGATACAGTTTCATATAACACAAATCTTACAGATAGTAGTGCAATAGATGTTACTTTAAATAGTTCAACACAAGTTGATGTATTAGTAGATGGTCATACAAGTGATAGTATAGTAAATATTGAAAATATTACAGGTGCCAATGGTAATGATAATATTGTTGGTGATAGTGTAAATAATACATTAAATGGTATGGCAGGAGCTGATATATTAAATGGTATGGCAGGAGCTGACTATATAGATGGTGGATTAGATGATGATACAATTGATGGTGGAAGTGAGAATGATAAACTTTATGGAGGATCAGGAGATGATACGATTATAGGTGGATCAGGAGATGATACAATCGATGGAGAAACTAATGATAGTTCTGGAGATTGGGTAGATTATTCATATATTACACATGCAAGTAGTGGTGTTGATGTTAGTTTATCTAGAGAAGATGCAAGTGATAATGGTGCTGGATCTGAAGTTGGTAATGATACTGTTATTAATATTGAAAATGTACTAGGAAGTAAAAATAATGATATTATTGAAGGATCTGGTACAAAAAATACACTTGTTGGAAATGATGGAGATGATACACTTATAGGTGGATTAGGTGATGATATTATTTATGGTGGACAGTTAGATGGAACAGATAGTGGAAAAGATACAGTAGATTATTCAGATGAAAATAAAATAAATGTTGATTTAAGTTCATCAAATACAGTACAAATTGATACAGATGATGATAATACTTTTGGATCAAATAATGATGATACAGATACTATATATGGTATAGAAAATATTACTGGTTCAAATAGTGGTGATGATACAATTATAGGTGATGATAATACAAATATATTATTAGGTCAAGCAGGAGATGATAAACTAGATGGTGGTGCAGGATCAGATACAATTGATGGTGGATCAGGAGATGATATTATATATGGTGGAACAGGTTCAGATACATTAATTGGAGGATCTGGAGCTGATACATTTTATGCAACAGTTACAAAAGATGCAAATGATAATATAACAGCATTTGATGGTACAGCTGATAAAATTTATGGTGGATTAGAAGATGGAACAGATACATCAAAAGATACTGTAGATTATTCTGCTATTGATGATAGTGCATATCATATAGAAGTTGATCTATCAGAGGCTGATAATAATGCAAAAGTTATTAAAACTTCTGATAGTACAGAAGAAGATAAAGATACATTAAGTGGTATAGAAAATATTATCGGTTCTAATGGAGATGATCTTATCAAAGGAGATGATTCAGATAATATATTAAGTGGAGAAGCTGGAGATGATACATTTATAGCAACATTAGGTGATGATAAATATATTGGTGGATCAAATAACAATGTAGATGGAAGTGGTGATTGGCTTGATTATTCTTCATATAGTTCAACTGAAAAAATAAGAGGTACATTAGCAGAAGATGGGAATGAATCTACATTAACAGATGGAGTATATACACATACTTTAAGTGATATTGAAAATTTAAAGGGTGGATTAGCCGATGATACATTTACAGGAAATAGTGAAGTAAATACCCTTATAGGAAATAGTGGAAATGATACTTTAGATGGTGCATCAGGAAATGATATATTAAGTGCTGGACTAGGTGATGATATTATTATTGGTGGACTTGGAGATGATACAATTGATGGTGGAGATAATAATAGTGGTTCAGGAAGTGGTGACTGGATAGATTATAGCTCAAGAGATGATGGTATTGATTTAACATTATCATCATCAAATGGAACAGCATATATCGATACAAATGCAGATGGACTTACAACACATACATCTACTGAAGAAAAAGATGATATTAGTAATATAGAAAATATAAAAGGTTCTAGTGTAGATGATATTATAGTTGGTGATGATAATAATAATACAATTGATGGAAGTTCAGGAGATGATACTTTAGCAGGTGGATTAGGAGATGATTATATTATTGGTGGAGATAATACTGCATCAAAAGGTGATTGGGTAGATTACTCTTTACAAGATGGTATTACAACAACTATGACAACTGGAGCTTCAACAGTTAATGTTGGAACTGGTGATGAAGTTGATACGATAGTAGGTATAGAAAATATAAAAGGTAGTGATAAATCAAGTGGTGGTGAAGATACTATTATAGGAAATTCATATATAAATACTATTTTAGGGCAAGCTGGTGATGATACAATTGATGGTGGATCAAATGATGATTATTTAGATGGTGGAAGTGGCACAAATACACTATCTTATGCAAGTAGAGATAAAAATATAAAAGTAGATTTATTAAACTCTACAGCACAAGTAGATACAGATGGTACAGCTGGATTTAGTAGTAATGATGAAACAGATACTATTACAAATTTCCAAAATGTAATAGCAGGAGATGGATCAGATATATTAATAGCAGGAAATTCTGGACATATAATTGAAGGTGGTCTAGGTGAAGATACATTTACAGATGGAACAGCAGTTGATACATTAAATGGTGGTAGTGATAATGATACATTTATAATAACAGTTGATAAAACAAAAACAGATGAAACATATGCAAATGGTGTTGATATTATTAATGGTGAAGATGGATTATTAGATACAGTAGATTATAGTTCAATTGATGATGGAAATGGTATTGAATTAACTTTAGCAGCATCAAGTTCAGCAACAGTAACATTAACAAGCGCAACAGATACACTAAATGGTATTGAACTAGATAAAATAAAAAATATAGAAAATGTTATTGCTACTGCTGGTGATGATAGCATAAGAGGTGATGGTCTTACAAATACACTATTTGGAGAAGATGGTAACGATATTTTAAAAGGTGAAAATGGAGAAGATAAACTTTATGGTGGTGATGGTAATGATACTTTAGATGGTGGAGAAGATGCAGATTACCTATATGGTGATGCTGGAGACGATACACTTTCAGGTGGATTAGGAGATGATTATTTAGATGGTGGTGAAAATGGTACAAATGGAGATTTTGTTGATTACGCATCTAAATCAACATCACTTAGTGTAAATTTAGGAGATCTAAATAATGGTTATGCAACTGCAACTCTTGGAACTGAAAAAGATTATCTAAAAAATATTGAAAATATAACAGGAACAGTTAAAGCTGATGATATAACAGGTAATGAATCAAATAATACAATTAAAGGTTTTGATGGAGATGATAATATAGCTGGTGCTAAAGGTGAAGATATATTATTTGGAAATGATGGTAGTGATACATTTAAAGCTACATTTGATGATTCTCAAACAGGAGCTGATAAATTTGATGGAGACGACACTATAGATGGATATACATTATCATCATCAGGAACACGACAAGAAGAGGCATCAAGTAGTACAGATAGAGATACTTTAGATTATAGTGCAATTACAAATACCAATTACCATTTAGAAGTAAATTTGCAAGGAAATAGTTCTAAAATAATTCAAAATAGTGATGATGCAGTAATGGATAATGATACTGTATATAATATTGAAAATGTAACTGGAACATCAGGAGATGATATAATCTCAGGAAATGATGAAGAAAATATATTTAAAGGTGGAGACGGTATTGATACAGTATCATACACAAATGCTACAAGTGGTATTAAAGTAGATTTATCTGATCAAAATGGTGATGGTTACCAAGTAGATAATGATGGACTAGGATCAAAAGATAAGTTAATTGAAATTGAGCAAATATTAGGATCTGATTATGTTGATACGATAAAAGGAAGTACTGGTTCAGATACTTTATATGGTTCTGATAGCTCAGATACACTAAGTGGAAATGCTGGAGAAGATAAACTATTTGGTGGAGATTTAGATGGTAATGATGATTCAACTGCAGATACAGTAGATTATTCATATTTAGCAGATGGAACAAAAGTTGTTGTTGATCTAAATGATGTATCAATAGATACTGCTACTACTAAACATCAAGCAATAGTATTAAACTCATCAGATGATTCTCAAACAACTGATAAAGATTACTTAAGTGGGATTGAAAATGTAATAGGTTCATCTTATGATGATACTATAACAGGTGAAAATTCTATATCTAATGTATTAAATGGTGCAGATGGTGCAGATGTATTAAATGGTGGAACAGGTGATACTGTTGATAACTTAAATGGTGGAGCTGGTGCTGATAGATTAGTAGTAGTTGCAGGTGAAGATGTATTTGATGGTGGAACACAATTAGATAGTGTTGATTTCTCTAATATAACTGATATAGTAAATCTAACTTTAGGAGATGCAGGTGCTCAAACACAAGCAACAGTAGCAGGTGTAGCAAATGTAAAAGTAAGTAATATTGAAAATATTATTGGAGGAAGTGCATCTGATACTTTAACTGGAAACGAATTAGCAAATATCCTAACAGGAAATGAAGGAGCAGATCTATTTAAAGGTTCAGCAGGAAACGATTACTTCATAGGTGGAGATAGTGCTAATGATATAGATACAGTTACATATGAAGATGCAACATCATCAATCACTATTGATATGAGCAAAACTGATTATCAAAATATTGGTGGTGGTGAAGATAGTGACAAACTTGAAGGTATAGAAAAAATTATTGGAAGTAGCTATTCAGATAAATTTATCTCAGCTTCAGATCAAGATAATATATTTGATGGTGGAGATGAAGCAAATGAAAGTGAAAACAATGGAAAAGGTGATGTTGTTTCTTACTTTGAAAATGTAACTGTAGATGATGCAACACAAGATTATGTTAATGTAAATCTAGCATCAAATAGTGCAGAGATATTTATAAATGGTTCAAAAACAGCAACAGATACTTTAATAAAAATTGAAAATGTAATAGGAAGTGAAGGTAACGATTTCTTCCAAGGAGATAATCAAGCAAATAGTTTTGATGGATCTGATGGTATAGATACATTAGATTACTCTTATGTAACAAATACAGATGCTTTAACTTTAGATTTTACAAACTCAACAGCAAGAATTGGTGAAACAAGTAGTAGTGACCAAGATACATTTAGTAATATCGAAAAAATTATTGGTACATCTAATGATGATCTATTTAAAATGGCAGGTGGAAATAAAATAATAGATGGAGCCAATGGAATAGATGAAGCTGATTATAGTGGTTATGATAGTTCTATAACAGTTGATTTTTCTACAAATACAAGTAATAAAGGTGATAGTTTTACAAGTATAGAAAATGCTACAGGATCAACAGCAGATGATAGTTTTGTAGCATCTAAAACAGTTAGTAATGTATTTGATGGTAATACAGGAAGTGATAAAATTGACTATAGTAATTATGATAAGTCAATAGATGTAACATTAGATGGATCAACATTAAAAGATGTAGTTATTACAGATTATGAAAATGATCAAATTAAAAATATTGAAAATGTTATTGGATCAACAGTAGATGATAATATTATAGGTGATAACAATAACAATATAATTGAAGGTAATAATGGAGCAGATCAATTATATGGAAAAGGTGGTAATGATACATTAAGAGGTGATGCTGGAGATGATATTATATATGGTGGAAATGATGATGATATTATAGAAGGTGGAGCAAATGACGATACACTTTATGGAGAATCAGGAGATGATATTATATATGGTGGAACATCAACTGATGGTGATGCAGGAGATGGACTAGACTTTGTTAGTTATGAAAATTCTGCAGATGGTGTTAGTGTTGATTTAGCTAATAATACATCTCAAAATATTTCAAACTCTCAAGGTAGTGATACTTTACATGGAATTGATGGAGTTATAGGTTCAAACTTATATAATGATAATTTCAAATCTGATATTACAAAAACAAATTACTTTGATGGTTTAGGAAATGATAGTAATGGTGGAGCAGATACACTTGATTATAGTGATAGATTAACACAATCAGCTGATAGTGTTGTAGTTGATTTAAAATCTACAGCAGATGCAAATGGATATATAGATGTAACAGTTCATGATAATGATGATGGGTCAGGAGTATCCGTAGATACAACTGATAAAATAAAAAATATAGAAAATATTACTGCATCAGCTGGAGATGATATATTAAAAGGTGATGCAAATGCAAATACATTATCAGGATCAGATGGAGCAGATACATTGTATGGAGATGATGGAGATGATAAACTTTTAGGTGGAGCTGGATCAGATACATTATATGCTGGAGCAGGAGATGATTATTTAGATGGTGGAGCAGGAGATGATTGGGCAGATTATAGTTCAAATACTCAAACAGATATAAATATAAATTTAAATTTACAAAAAGCAACATATGGAGCTAATGAAGATACATTAGTAAGTATTGAACATATAGCAGGATCAGATCAATCTGATATTATTGTTGGTAATGAAAATGATAATACATTAAAAGGAAACTCTGGAAATGATATTTTAGATGGTTCAGCAGGAGATGATGTATTAATAGGAAATAGTGGTAATGATACAATATCTGGTGGTACAGGAACAAATACAATCTATGGTGATGAAATAGATGGTACAGGAACAGGTATTGATACTGTTTCATATGAAAGTGCAAGTGAAGCAATTAGTGTAAATCTTACTACCGGTATAGCTGATGATATTGATAAAACAAGTGATGATATAAATGATACACTAAACTCTATTGAAAATATTATAGGATCTGCTTATGCAGATATTATTTGGACTAAAGATGCTCAAGATAATATAATAAATGCTGGTGATGGTGCAGATACTATTCACTATTCAACAGATAAAGATGATGATAATACTAATGGCAAAAATATCTTTGATGGGGAAGATGGAAATGATACTATAGATTTCTCATTACAAACAGATACTACAACAGCAAATACAGATAAAATTATTTTAACATTAGATACAAGTAATGAATCAATATTTAAAGTTGCAGGTGTAGATAGTGGTGTAGTTGTAAATATTGAAAATGTAATAGGTTCAGATAATGATGACACTATTACAGGAGATACTGCTGCAAATATTTTAACAGGAAATGCAGGTGCAGATACTTTAGATGGTCAAAGTGGAAGAGATATTCTAGAAGGTGGAGCTGGTAACGATAAATTAGATGGTGGAAATGATAACGATACACTTTTTGGTGGAGATGATTCAGATACACTATTAGGTGGTACAAACAAAGATACATTATATGGTGATGCAGGTATAGATACATTAATTGGAGATGATGGAGATGATATTCTTTACGGTGGAGCTGATGATGATACATTATATGCAGATGAAGGAGATGATATCCTTTATGGAAATACTGATACAACTTCTGGTACAGATACAGATGAAGTAAATTTCTTAAAATCACTAGCAAAAGTTACAGTTGATCTAAGAGATAACAATGATCTTTCAGGAAATACCAATGATGATGGATTTGGTACAGCAACAGGTACAGCAATTGGTACAGATAAACTTAAAGATATAGAAAATATTATAGGATCAACTTTAGATGATACAATAACTGGGGATTCTAAAGTGAATCTTCTAAAGGGTGATGAAGGAGATGATACATTTATAATTAAAGCTTTAGAAAGTTCTGTAGATGAAATATATGGAGGTACAAGTGGTGTTGCAGATAATGGAGATACAGTTGATTATTCATCTTCAGCACTAGCAGATCATCATATAGAATTAGATCTACAAGATACAGGTGCAACTTTAGCTAGAATAGAGCAAGATAGTGATGATACAGTACACTATGATGATAATTTATATGAAATAGAAAATATTATAGGTACATCAAGTAGTGATATTATTTTTGGAAATAATCAAGATAATAAACTTGTAGGATCTGCAGGTGATGATACTATATCTGGTGGAGCAGGTATTGATAAACTTTATGGTGATGCAGTAGATGGTTCTGGAACAGGTGTTGATACAGTTGATTATTCTTATTCATCAAGTGCAGTTCAAATAGACTTAGGAAGTGAAACAGCATATGTAAGCTCTACTGATAATGATACGATTTCATCTTTTGAAAATGCTATTGGTGGAAGTGGTAATGACACTATAGTAGGAAGTGATATAGATAATACTTTACAAGGAAATGGTGGAGATGATACATTTATAGGAAATGGTGGAGATGATATTTTCTATGGTGGAACTATAAGTGCAGATTCAGGAAATGATACAGTTGATTATACAGATCAAGATAGAGTGATTACAACAATGGCAGAAGGAGCTAGTGTAACAGTTGGAACAGCTGGTGAAAGTGATACTATATATGGTATAGAAAACATTAAGGGGAGTAATACAGGAGCTGATACAATTACTGGTAATGCAAATGATAATATTATTTTAGGTCAAGCAGGAGATGATACTCTAAAAGGAGCAGCAGGAGCAGATAAACTTGATGGTGGATCTGGTGATGATCTATTTATTATTGATACAAATGGTGATGAAGATGGTGATGAGATTATAGGTGGAGATGATTTTGATACAGTAAATTATCAAGGGCTTAGTACATCTGGACTTGATATTGATTTAAGTTCATCTACAACTGTTAGTATTTCTCATGAAGGTAGCACTCATACAATTACACAAATAGAACATCTAATAGGTACAGATCAAGCAGATACATTTATAGGGACAGATGGATTTAATAGACTAGAAGGTAAAGCAGGAGATGATACTTTAGATGGAAAAGGTGGAGATGATAAGCTTTATGGAGGAGATGGTTCAGATAATATTTCTGGTGGAGAAGGAAAAGATATTATCTATGGAGAAGCAGGAGCAGATAATCTTTATGGAGAAGCAGGAGATGATACTATTTATGGAGGAAGTGAAAATGACTCTATAAATGGTGGTTTGGGTGCTGATATTATTTATGCTCAAGCAGGAGATGATACTATATCATTTAAGCAATTTGATAATAGTGAAGATTATGTTTATGGTGGAGATAGTAGTGCAGATTCTGGTATAGATACTATTGATTATTCATTAGCTTCAAAATCTATGACAATAGATTTAGCAAATGGAAATGATGAAGGAACAGCAATATCAGATGACCAAGGAACAGATCATATTTTTGGTATAGAAAATGTTATTGGATCTATCTCTGAAGGAGATACTATAACTGGAAACAATGTAAAAAATATTATCTCTGGAAAAGGTGGAGATGATATTATAAAAGGTGAAGCTGGAGAAGATACATTATATGGAGATAACAATAATGATACATTATATGGAGGAGATGATAATGACTCTATTGATGGTGGATCTGGAGAAGATATCTTATATGGAGATGCAGGAGCAGATACACTTCTTGGAGATAGTGGAGATGATAGCTTTATAGCAACAGCATTAGCTGATGGAACAGATATTATAACTGGTGGTGATGGAAGTGATACTGTTGATTATAGTGTTATAGGTGATCATAATATAGTTGCAACTTTAGCTTCAAGTGCTAATACAACAGTAAGTATTGATGGTGGTGATAATGATACTATAAATACAATAGAAAATATTATTGGAAGTAGTGGAGATGATACATTTACAGGATCAGAACTAGTAAATACTTTAAATGGTGGAGCTGGTATTGATGAAGCAAGATATAATTATGATAATACTATAGGTGTAACAGTAGATCTTGAATCAGGTACAGCTTTAGAAAATGGTGGAGTTGTAGATAGTTTAATTAGTATTGAAAATATACTTGGTTCACAATATAATGATAGCTTTATAACTGCAAGTGGTGTATCAAATATAATAGATGGTGCAGATGGAGGTTCAGATATTATCGATTATAGTTCAAGATCAAATTCTATAAATGTAACATTAAATACAGCTACACTAGCAACAGTAGTTGTAAATAATGATGAAAATGACCAAGTTAAAAATATTGAAAATGTAATAGGATCAAGTGTTGATGATACTATTACAGGTGATAGTGCTGTAAATATCTTAAAAGGAGATGATGGATCTGATATTTTAGATGGAGCAGGAGGAGATGATACACTTTATGGTGAAGCTGGTAATGATACTCTTAGTGCATCTGATGGTTCAGATAATCTAATAGGTGGTGCTGGAGATGACCTATTTACTGGAACTGATTTTACAGATGAGGTAATAGAAGGTGATACAAATGATGCAAACGATGGAATCGATACAGTTGATTATAGCTCTTTAGATACTACAACATTAACAAATGGAATTACTATAGATTTAACACAAACAGATGTTCAAGTAGATGGAGTAAACAACCATACTATTAGTCATATAGAAAATGTAATAGGATCAAATAAAAAAGAAATTATAACAGGTGATGACCAAATAAATATTTTAGCTGGAAATGATGGATCAGATACAATTAGTGCAGCTGCAGGTGAAGATACAATTTATGGTGATGATGGAATTGATATTATTCATGGTGGAGATGATGATGATATAATTTATGGAGATGATTCTTTAAGTAGTTCTTCAATGGACAACGCAGATACACTTTACGGTGATGGTGGAGATGATAGTATTTATGGTGGATATGGAGATGATACTTTAATAGGTGGATCAGGAGATGATAAATTAAATGGTGGTAATGGAAATGATACTGCTGATTATACAGATTCTACAAATAAAATTATTGCAAATGTATCTACAAATGGTAGTGGCGCAGATATAGGTACTGATATATATACTAGTATAGAAAATATTACTGGTGGAAGTGGAGATGATACTTTAAGTGGAGATGAAAATATAAATATCCTAAAAGGTGGAGCTGGTAAAGATCTATTAACTGATGATGATGGAGATGATACTATTTATGGAGATGCAGATGATGATACAATTATAGCTGGAGCTGGAGATGATATTATAGATGGTGGAGCAAATACTACAAATGGTATAGGTGATACTATTGACTTTAGTGATATAGCTATAAGTGATGATACAGGTGATGATCGAGATGCTGATGGTGCAGGAATAGATTCAACAACAGAAGCAGATGATGCATATGCTGGTATAGAAGTAGATCTTACATTAACTACAGCACAAAGAATACATTCAGAATATGGAACAGATACTATTATAAATGTAGAAAATATTATTGGAAGTGATAAGGGTGATTATATATCTGGAAATGATTCAGATAATATCTTAGATGGAAGAGCTGGAAATGATTACTTAATAGGTGGAAAAGGTACAGATAAACTAATAGGTGGAAGTGGAACAGATACTGTTGATTTCTCATTAGGTGATAATAAAATAATAGTAGATATGACATTATCACAAGGAGATTCAAGTACATATAGAATTCAAGATGATGGATTTGGAAATCAAGAATTTTTAGATGGTGTTGAAAATATAATTGGTACAGATTTTAATGATACTATATATGGTGATGATGAGGCAAATACAATTTTTGCAGGTGCAGGAGATGATACATTAAGAGGTGGAGAGGAAGCTGATGTACTAGATGGTGGAGCAGATAATGACTGGGCTGATTTTTCAGATTTAGCTTATGGTGTTACAGTTGATCTTGATACTGATAATGATGGAACAAATAGTGCTGAAGGTACTGCACTATCAAATAGTAAAACAGATACTCTAAGAGAGATTGAAAATATTATTGGAACTTCTAAAGCTGATATTATAACTGGTGATGATAACGATAATAGTTTATTAGGAAATGATGATAATGATACTTTCTATGGTTTAGAAGGTTCTGACTATTTTGATGGTGGAGATGGAATAGATACAATAGATTTTTCTGATGGAACACAAGGTATTAAAGTAGATTTAAGTGCTACACAAGATATAAATGATAATACAACTTATGCAATACAAGATGATGGATTTGCAAATAAAGAGTATCTTTTAGGTATAGAAAATATTGTTGGTACAAACTCTATTGATACAATTATAGGAGATGATAATGACAATTTATTTGATGGTGGATCTAGTGCAGATACATTAATAGGAAATGCAGGAGATGATACTTTAGTAGGTCAAACAGGAGCTGATACATTTGTAGGTGGACTAGGAGATGATACTTTCTATGGTAATGATGCAAATAGTTCTAGTGCTGATAGTGATAATGATATTGTTGATTATTCAACTTCAAGTTCAGCTATTACATTAAATCTTTCTACATCATCTACTGTTGCTTTTACAAATGAAACAAATCTAACAGTGACATCTCAAACATCAGTTGGTGAGGGTACAGATAGATTATATGATATCCAAGATGTAAGAGGTACAGCATTAGTAGATACAATTGTAGGAAATGATGAAGCAAATACAATTTATGGTGGTGGTGATAATGATATAATTATAGCTGGACTAGGAGCAGATGTTATAAATGGAGAAGCTGGAAATGATACAATATTAGGTGGTCTTGATGGTGATACTATATATGGTGGAGATTCAATAGCTGATAGTGGTGATGCAGATTGGACTGATTACTCTTATATAACTGATTCTACACAACTTACAATTAATTTAAATACCACAGACAAAGAGGTACAAGATAGAAATGATAATACAAAATTTGATAAATTAGTTGATATAGAAAATGTAAAAGCTGGTAAAAATAATGACCTTTTAACAGGTGAAGATGATTTTAATTCAATAAATATTTTAGATGGATATAAAGGAGATGATACATTCTATGCTTCAAAAGGTGTTGATACAATATTTGGTGGAGATGGTTTAGATACACTTGATTATTCTACAGTTGATATTGCTGGTGATGGAAATGCAGTTATAGTAAATCTTGGAACAAATACAATAGAAGATGATGGATATCAAAATGATGATGGTGATGCAGCAACAAATGATGCAGTAGAAGATCATGTAGAAGATGTAGAAAATGTTATAGGTACAACTGCAAATGATACTATAATAGGTGATGCTTTTGATAATACATTAGTAGGAAATACAGGTGATGATGATATTAAAGGTGGATCTGGAGCAGATAGTCTTGATGGAAGTGCTGGTATAGATATTCTAAGAGGTGAATCTGGTGATGATATATTAACAGGTGGAGATGATACAGATACTATAGATGGTGGAGATGACAATGATGTTATTTTTGGTGATGCAGGTGATGATATAATAGAAAAAAATTCAAATGCAGGTGATGATACAATAGATGGTGGTGCTGGTAATGATACAATTTACTATGGTACAGGAGATGATACAATTACTGGAGGAGATGGTAATGATCTATTAACATATAGTTCATCAGGTACAGGAATAGTTGCTGATTTAGCAGATAGTGCAGATACAAATAATACAGGTATAATCAATGTTGATAAAGGTAATAGCGATATCGATACTGATACTTTAAAAGATCATATAGAAACAATAATTGGAACAAATTTAGTAGATGTTATTACAGGATACAATAGCGATACAACAGCAGGATATGATTATAATGATACATTAATAACACAATCTGGAGCAGATACTATCTATGGTGGTGTTGGTGATGATGTAATAGATGCTGGAAAAGGTGATGATATTTTAAGAGGTCAAGCTGGAGATGATACACTAGATGGTGGAGAAGATGAAGATTGGATAGAATATAGTGATTCTAATACTAAAGTTGTAATACATCTAGATGGACAAGATGAATCAGGTACAGCAGTAAATGAAGTAGTAGATGATGGACTAGGTGGAAGTGATATTGTTACAAATGTAGAGAATATTTTAGGTTCAGCATATAATGATACTATTGGTGGAGATAGTGGAGCTAATACTATCTTAACTGGAAATGGTGATGATACTATTTACTTGTCAAACAATGATGATGGAACAGATTATTTAGATGCAGGAGATGGAAATGACTGGATAAGTTTAGAAAAATATTCTGTTTCAGATATCGATTTAGCAAATACAAGTAATGGTCTTTATAATATAGAAAATATTATAGACAATCAAGCTTCAACTACAGATAAATCATTCATTGGTACAAGTGGTGATAATGCATTTATTACATATGCTGGAAGAGATAGAGTAGTTGGACAAAATGGAAATGATATTTATGATCTAGGATCTGGAGATGATATTGCTTATGCTAAAAATGGTAGTGATACTATTATAGGTGGAGCAGATATTGATAGGGTTGATTATTATGAAAATGATAATGACAATATTGCAACTACAGGGATAATATTTGATGCAAGTACAACTACTAGTATAGATGTAGATATAAATAGAGATGGTACTACTGATGCGACTTATGATTTCTATACTATTAGTGAAGATGGTTCTGGACATAGTGATTATATAACACAAGTAGAAAACTTTGCTGGATGGAATTTTAATGATACAATTACTTTTGATGATGATAATAATGTGATATCAGGAAGAGATGGAAATGATACTCTTGATGGACAAGCTGGAGATGATATTATCTATGGAGGAGAGGATAATGATATTCTTTATGGTAGAGATGGAGATGATATTATTTATGGAGATGTTAACGAAGATGATGGATATGGATATGATAAGATCTATGGTGGAGCAGGAAATGATACAATTTATGCAGGTGGTTCAGCTGATACTATTTGGGGTGAAGAAGGTGATGATACTTTAACAGGTGGTAATAGTTCAAGAGATACGATTTACGATGGTGCTGGAACAGATAGAATAGATGGTGATAATATTGGTGGTACAGATTATACAGATGATTATCTTATTTTTACTGGTACAGACGATGATCAAAATGGTGTATGGCTTGATTTAACTTCAAATACTGATAATGCAAGAGATACATATAATAATACAGAAACAATTACTCAAATTGAACATATTATTGGTACAGATTATAATGATACTTTTGTTGGAAATAGTGATATAAATACAATTTTATCTGGAGCAGGTAACGATACAATATTTGGATCATCTTCTGATAATGATTACCTAGATGGAGGAGATGGTAGTGATGATTTATTAGATTATAGTAAATTAACTTCTTCTTCAGATAATGTAGTTATAGATTTAAGTTCAGGAACAGCAACATTAAATGGAGATGATCAAACAATATTAAATTTTGAACATGCAATAGGAACCAGCGGGGATGATGAGATCACAGGTATTGATGATGCAGGTACAACTAATACATTAAGTGGTGGATCAGGAGATGATACATTGTATGGACTAGCAGGAAATGATAGTTTACTTGGTGGAGATAATGATGATATATTAGATGGTGGAGAAGGTGATGATATTATTGATGGTGGAGCAGGAACAAATGATTATGTATCGTTTTCAACACTAACAAATAGTGTAACTCTTACTCTTGATAATACAGGAGCAGGAACTGCTACAGGACAGGGTACAGATACTTTAACAGGTATTGAAAATATTATTGGAAGTGATTCTAAAGATACATTAACTGGTAACGATTCAACTAATACAATATTTGGAAATAATGGAACAGATATATTAGATGGTCAAGCAGGAGATGACTATATAGATGCTGGAGCAGATAACGATACTATAACTGGTGGAGATGGCAATGATATATTAAAAGGAAGAACAGGGAATGATATATTTAAAACAAGTGCTAATGATGGAGATGATAATATAAATGGAAATGCAGATATAGATATAGTTGATTATAGTAGTTTTAGTACAGCATTAAATGTAACTTTAGCAGATGATGGAGCAGCAACAGATGTAACATTAGCAGGTACAGATACTCTAATAAATATTGAAGGATTTTATGCTACAAGTGCAAATGATAGTATAGAGGGAAATAATCAAAATAATATATTCGAAGGTAGAGATGGAGATGATATTCTAAAAGGTGCTTCTGGAGATGATACACTTCTTGGAGGTGCTGGAGCAGATAGATTATTTGCAGGATCTGGAATAGATACTATAGATGGTGGAGCTGGTACAGATTGGATAGATTATACAGATAGTAGTGCAGATATTACAATCAGTTTAAGAGATGGAGCAGCAAGTGGAGATGGTGCTGATACTATAAATGGAATAGAACATATTCAAATGGGAGATGGAACAAATACTATAGAAGGTGATGCAGGAGCTAATACAATTATCGGTGGAACTGGATCTGATACATTAAGTTATGCAACAACTGCAGCAATTGTTGATATAAATGTAACAGGAACTGGAAGTGGAACAACAAGTGGAGATGGAGCCGATGAATTTAGTAATATTGAAAATTATATAGGTTCAACAGGAGATACAAAACTTACAAATGATTCAGTTGATGGTATGAATTTTGATGGTTTAGATGGTAGTGATACTGTAGATTATACAGGTTTAAGTAATGCAGTAACTGTATCTATAGATAACAATAATCCAATAACTGTAGTAGATACAAATACTGATACTTTAATAAATATAGAAAAGATTATCACAGGAACTGGAAATGATACATTTAACTATACAGGAACAACTAACCTTGAAACACTTGATGCAGCAGATGGAACAGATACTTTAAGTTTAAGTGGAGATGTAGATTTTTCAAATATTGAATTATTAAATTTTGAAGTAATAGAAGTAGCAGATGGAAATACAGCAACAATTAATGCAACAAGTTTAGATGACCAAACAATAGAGATTCAAACAAATACTTCAGGAAAATTAATAATAGTGGCTACTACAACTGCTAGTGATCATGATTTTGATAATATCACTAATAGTGGAAGTGGAACAATACAATTAAGAGTAGATGATACTGTTGATTTAACAGCAAATAATCTAGGAGCAGTGGATAGTTTTGATATAACTTCTGGAACATTAACATTAACAGAATCACAAGTTACAAATGGTCAAGTAATAAATGGAGCAGGATCAGCAATTATACAAATTAGTGGAGATTCTTCAACAGACTTTACATCTATATTAGCTTTAGATACAGCTTCAAATGAAACTATAGAATTTACAGCAGATTCTACATTTGATGGAGATTTTAGTGATTCAAATATTCTTGTTGATAGTGCAGTAACATTAACTACTACTTATTCAAAACTTGATGGTAAAACAGACTCTTTAAGTGGAGCTGGAAATGTTACTCTTAGTGATACAAGTGTAAGTGCTGCAAATACAAATTTAGTACTTGGTGCAATTGATGGAGTAGTAACAGCAACAGTTGATGCAACAGGAAGTGTAGCAGATTTAAATGCAGCACTTTCAAATGCTGGCTCAAATTATGATGCACTTACAATGACTCTTGATGCTACAAGTGCAAGTGCAATTGATCTAAATACTTTAGATGATAAAACATCTGTAAATATAGATGCTACTACAATTAC
>Ga0256837_1000110_pt1 | contig 74701 bp, 98 predicted proteins | sample 4562384metaG_FD_185976 | JGI IMG/M metagenome (GOLD analysis project Ga0256837, IMG submission 185976) | Hydrothermal vent microbial communities from Guaymas Basin, Mexico - 4561-384 | ecosystem: Environmental > Aquatic > Marine > Hydrothermal vents | place: Mexico: Guaymas Basin | collected... | reverse complement strand
CTGTTTTTACATTAAAGTTTCTATGTGTTACATCGGGGTCGACTTTCATTTTGCTAAATAAATATTTAATTTTTTCTTGAGGAGTTTTATCACTTATCTCTTTTGGTAAAGAGTAAGATTTGTTTAAAAACTTATCAAGATCATCTGGAGAACTTTTTTCTACATTTGCTTTATACAATTCTTTACCTAAAGCTTGTTCTCCTTCGGCATCACTCATTCCCATTGCTTTTAGAATGGATACAGCTGGTATGTTACTGCTACCTATGTCAAAATAAAAAATACCTGTTTCTGGATTTAATTTTAACTTAAATTGTTTATTTTCTTTAGTGTTAAAAATTGTTACAATCTCACCATTCTTTCTTTCTACTAAATAAGCACCAGGCTTTAATCTTTGCTGATTAGGAATAGTAAAAGAGTTTCCATCAATAATATAACTTAATTTCTTAGTAAAAGCTGGTATTTTCATCACTAAAACTTTTTTCTTTTTGTCAATAACTTTTTTATTTTGATTTTTTATAAGTGTGGCATCAGCGTAAACTTCATTAAAAATACTTCCACCTTTTAATATAGTGTTTTTAATTTCGTTCATAGAAGCATTATTCTCTTTTACTGTGAAATTTTTTAAATCTAATGTGTAAAAATTCCCACTCAAAGGAAAATGTTTTTCTACAATAGGAATAATTTCTTTTATTGTTTCTTTGTTTCTTTCTTCAGGAGAAGAGTCTAATTTTATAAAACCCATATATTACCCTTTTATTGAACATCCAAAATGCTTGAAGCATCTATTGTTATGTTTTTACCTTCTTGTTTAACAATAACTACTTCATTGTTAACGGCAACTATTTTCCCATAATAATCCCCATTCGTTGTAGTTATTATAGCATCGTTTTTTTGCTCTTGTTTTTTTATTAGATAGTCGATATAAAAGTCATTTGATAAAGCAGTATTTTTATCTAACATACAAAGTCCTTTTTTTTAGTAATTATACTAAAAAAAGGCCTGTATGTATAATCAATTTTTGTAGTTAGCTACAATTATTTTATTCTGTCTTTGAAGAGTTTCTAATATGTTGTGATAAACTTCTTCACTTATCATGCTCTCAATTGTTAATTCGTTATTTCTAAATACTTTAAAATGCATCATACTAGCATCTGTTTCTGAAGGTTGAACTTCAAACTCTGCATTGTCTAAATTAACCGCTTTATCTCTACCATCTTCTGTTTTTAGTAAAACTAACATTTAAAATCCTTTATTTAAGATAACAAAATCATTATCACTTTGTTTTATTTCGTTATACATAGTGCTAACATTTATTTGTTTGTTTGTGTCTTTAAAGTCCGTTACAAGTTCAGGTTTTGTTAAACCTATATCTAATAAAATGTTTTTTATTTTCCTTGCAACACTCTCATATGTTTTATGTGGAATTTCCATTACATATGGAGTAACAATAACTACACCTACTGACCTTCTAGAGATTATTGAATCCCTTGATAAACCGTTGTTTTCGTTTAAGGGTCTAAACTTATATTCAAACACTTCCCCTTCTGTGTTCTTCATAGAATAAACAAAATGAGCAGGATGATAAATTAATCCTGCTTCTTTTGCTTTTACAACATAATCATTTAATTCATCTTGTGTCATCTTTATGATGTACACATAAGATATCCCTCTCATTGTTTATCCGTTATTAGGTTTTAATAACTCAGCAAAATCTTTTTCTAACTCAACAATACCACCATTGTCAATTACATCTTTTATCATCCCTAACGACTGTGATGTTAATAACGCATATCCTGGAATAAAGTCTTGAGGATTGTTGTATAGTCTAATTGCTGTTACTACATTGTTTTCTGCTGATAAAATATCCCAAGTTACTTTTGTCATTTTACCTATAACAACAAACATATCTTCAGTTACCTGGATTAAAATAGGCTTAGATTTTAGTAGCTCCACAACTTTATTTTCTTTTGCCGCTTGAAGTAACTCTTTTTTATTAATATAATCTTCAATATTAATATTTTTCTTATCTGTTTCTTTACTATGCAATTCCATTAATTTGTAAAATACTCTAAAACTCATTACTCCAACATTATCAGGAAAAACAAATATTTCTTTTCTTAAAGGAATAGAAGTGCCTGCTGCTACAATAGAACCTGTTTTAAAGAAATCTTCAGTCTCTTTTTTTAATTCCATTTTAATAAAAGTGTTTTGGTTTAATTCCAAATTTATTTTAGCTTCTATTAAATCTTCACTGTTTAATTTTTCTATTTGTTCAGAAGTGTACTTAATTAAAATATTGTTTAAAACAATAGACATAGGGTGCACAATAATAAAAGGAGTTTCGTCCTTATTAATTTCTTCTGTTTTAATATTCTCTGCCATTTTATTTCCTTTATTTTATTTTTTTTGAATTATATCAAAAAAACCTATATATAGCAATTATTCGTCATTCATTAAATTAGAACCAAGCATAACAGCACCTCCACCAAGCATACTTCCTAATGCTATTTTTTTTGGTAACCCATGTTCTCTCTGTGCTAAATCTTTAAATTCTTTTTCAACCCCAGAGGCTTTGTATGAGTTTAAAATATTTTCAGTTTTATTTTTAAAATAATCTTCAGCATCTTGTTCAATAGCTTTCATAATGCTTTTTTTCTCTTTGTCAGAACTGTCTTTTAAAGCTTTTTCTAACATATTTTCTTTAATAGTTTCCCTATTATTGTGTTTTTTAATATGATTATATCCAGCATAGCCTGCTCCACCTACCGTACCTACGGCTCCTGCTAACTCTGCTATATCATATGGATTTATGTCATATCTTTTGTCTACATCTTTGTTAGAAGCCACCTTAATAAAATCACTTGCATTCATTGTAATCCTTTTTTTTGTATTATTATATCAAAAAAAACTTACTTAATGGGTTATATATATATAGCCGAAAAATCCAAAAAAAAAGGAGAAAAAATGGCAGCAGTTGACAGAAAATTATTCTCCTCTATGGGGGTTGCAGAATTGCAACTTCCATGGGGAGATCCAATCCCTTTCAGAGTAAGGGTGCAAGATGGGCAATGGTCTATCTTCACCACTGAAGGGGAAACGCTGGCGTCAATAGACCCAGCAAACCTAACATGGAGTGGGGCAAAAGAAGCCCAATTCAAAGTATTGTTAGGGAAAAAAGGGCAGGATATAAACGATTGCATCGTTTATAATCTGAATGAGGATGGGACAATGACCCTAGTGGGTTAATCCCTCCTGTTCTTTTTTTTAGGTTAAGTTCCTGATTTTGTGTATAAAGTATAAGCAGTTCTGTCAGCTGGATTAAAGACAACGGAAATATCAAATATCTTAAGAGGTGTATTACTTATGGCATAAACTTTTCTTCCATCATCAAGAACTTGATTCATTTGATATTTAAGATGACTACATCTGGTAGCATAACTATTTCTTGTAACATTACCACATATACAACATACTTCCGATGATGTTTTTAATCCCATTGAAACTGCTATAGGTTTTTTATCTTTTATATAACTAGGAATATATCTAGCTTTATCTTTATGGAACTCTATAATTAATTCAACTCTATGCATATGTTCATTGTAGAAAGCCTCAATAACTTTTCCACTTGATTTACTCATATCTTTGTTGTCGTGATTCCAGAAAACTCCAGCACCTTTAAAATCTTTGTAATATTTTTTTAGATCCTGTTCTCTAAAATAGTCTCCATTTTTGTTAGCTCCAAAAAATTCTCCTGCTGTCATTGCTATTGTTAATAGATACACATGGTCTGGTTTTGGTTTTAAATTGTCAAAAAAATGTACTGATTCTGGTGTTACACTAGCTTCTTTTTGTAACCAATCACAACTACCATTACAATGTTTAGCATGTGCTGGCGTTACTAAGTAAGCATCTCCGTCAATGTATTTAGTTAGCATTATTTCCTCCTGTTGAATTACTTGATTTACCCATTAAATATCCTCCCATTCCTACTGTTGGGATAGCAATTCCTGCTCCCCATTTAAGATACTTATTTGAAGTTTCTGTTTTTCCAAGAGTTTTAGTTAGCTCTTCTATAGTGTTCTTATGTTCATCCAATCTTTTATTTAAACCAACTATTTCTTCTTTGTGTCCATCAAGAGTTGTTTTTAATGTTTTTATTGTATTTTCTTTCTGTATTATATCTTGAGTATTATCATTAATAATCTCCTCTGCTGACTTTAATTGTTGTTTGTAGTTTGAAATAGTTTTTGAGTGAGCAGATATTTGACCTGATAAATGATTTATTTGATTTTCCAATGCCATAACTTGTTGTTTGTTTTGAATTTTATCTTCATGTTTTAATCTTCTTAATGCCCCAATCTGTCTTTTTAGCCTAGCCTCTAATTCCATTTTAGAAGCTTCTAAGTCATCCAAAGAACTTTTTGTTTTATTTAGCTCCTCAAATACATTTGCATGTCTACTTTTCCATTCGTCAGCATTATCAGATTGTTCTTTAAGTTGTTGTTTTAATATTCCATTCTTTGTTTTTGTTGCAACAAGATCGGTTGCATTATTAAATTTATTTTTAATGTTTTGCAAAATACTTTGTTTTTCTTCCTGTGGAGTTATGTTTATAGGGGGTAATTCCCTGTTGGATTGTTGTTCATAAAAGTCAGCCTTTTTGTATAAAAAAGAAATAGAATTCATTCATTATCCTTTAATAATTTATTTTTAATCATATTATAACATAAATGAATTCAAAAAAAAGAAGGAAAGAAAGTAAGTGAGATTATTTACTTTCACTCTCTTCACTATCTTCACTATCTTCACTATCTTCTACTGGAAAGAATGGTGGAATGTCTATAAATAGTTCATCAATAAGGTTTGATAGTACTTCTTTATTTTGTTCTAAAACTTTTTTGTTTTTATCTGCTTCATCAAATAAAACAAAAGAGTAATCGAATTTCCCTTTTTGTTCTAGAAAACTATCAATAAAAAACACTTGTTTAGTCCCTATTCTTTTTATTGACATACCCGCAATAGCATTACTCATAACTTGAATTCCTTCCGGAAGTTTGTTACCAACTAAATCTGTTTTAGAAATAGAAATCATTTGATTTTTTATTTTAATATAACATTCTGAAAATCTGTAACTTTTATCAGCCATTTTTTATCCTTTTAATTAAATAAATATTCTTCCTGATGTTGTAGTCTTATTACTTAAAACATCAATCTTGTCTTTAATCTCATCTAAGTCATCACCCAACTCATCTATATCATAAGGTGTTACATGGAATACTTCAGATTTCATGTCCATTTGTAAGTTTCTAGATTGTACCATTACTTGGTAATCTTTACCTGCTTCCAATGGTGTAGACAATTCAGAAGATGTAACTTTTACAACATAATCACCTGTATTACCAACTAATGTAATTTTATTATCATTTTTTCCATCGTCATCTGTATCAGCTTTAACATCAGCAGATAATTTTCTGTAAATAACAATATCATCACCACTAATTGATTTTATTTCTCTGTAATCATCACCATCAACTGTAGGTATTTTTATTTTGTCTCCAACTTTAAACTTAGCTCCTTCATCTGTATTCAAATGAATGATTCTTGTTCCAGCAGCAGAGTCTGAAGCTATAGAACCTTCCACATCTTCAACATCAACAATGATTTCGCTTATCTCAACATTTGATGTTTCTTCATTAGAAGTCTTTTCAACTATGTCAGTTATAAAAACTTCCCAATCGTTAACATTCATACTATCTCTGTCGGTAGTAATCAAAAATCTATTTGATTTATTTATGGGCCATCTTGTCATTTTCTATCCTTTTCTTGATATAAGAAATATATTATACCTATTTTATTTTTTTTTACAAAAAGATGTTTTACATAATTATTTTACCGCCATTATTACTTGAAGAAAGAGTGCTGGAGGTGTCTCTAATTAAATTAATTATTTTATTAACGTCTATTTTATTTAACTCTTTCTCTTCTTCTCTTTTGATGTAAATTTCTTTAGTAAATACCTGGTTATTACTATTATCTACCCCTTTTAGATAATAAACACCATCAACCCATTTTTCTCCATCTTCAGTTTCTTCTCCCAATTCCCCTATTAAGAATGTTACTTTCCATAAATTTTCTACACTTTGTTCAGTTATACTGTCTGGTTCACACATAACACCATTACCTGTTTTATACAGTTTTATTTCTGGCTTATTATAAGACTTAACAATAAATGAATACAAATCTCCTAAATAGATAGTTTCTTTCTCTCCGTAAAAAAATGGAGTGTCCCAAAGTGGTCTCATTTTTTTATAAATAGATGGTATAGGGATAACTAGAGTTTCAGAAGGTGTTATTCTAAATTCTATATTATTATTTATAATTATTTTATAATTTTTGTAAAAAATATCATTATCTTTATTTTTCTTTCTATACAGTAACTCTGTTCTAACCCTATCGTTTGTATCAAATTCATCTATTTTATTATTTGATGAATCAAATATTTGTATATTATAATCATTCTCATCGGGCAATAAGGTAATAGAACTCTTTATTAGTAAGTAACTGTGTTCGTCTTTAAAATCACATTCAGCATTCTCAATATTTGTGTCAAGAATTGTAAAAAATTTGTCTTCATCAGTTTCTTCACAATAAAGTAAAGTTTTATAATCTTCAGGTAAAAAAATGTTACTAATTAAGCAATCTCCAGATATATCCCCATTAAAATAAAAACACACACCATCATTATCTTTATCTGTGTGATTTATCTGAATATTGCTCATTTTTTTTATTACTCCAAGAGTTGATACTGTTCCATATTTTTTATGAGCATTAATAAAAATAATATTTTCAATTATAGAATCTTTGCCAGAAAATCTTCCAAATCCATTTATTGTAGTATCTATTATTTCCACTTTTTGTTTTTCTGGATCATTAAAAAAACCCCAAAAGCCAAATATATCAAGATAACTATCGTAAGCATATAAATCGCCAGACAATGTATAATCACCGTCTTTGTCGGAACATCCAAAACCATACCCTAATTTAACATTAGGCATATTTATCCTACACCCATTGGCAGGCTTGTCATTAATTAACTCCCCTAATTGGAGAGTTGAGCCTTGATGAATTTGAAAATTTTCTTTATCAATCCAAACTGACACATTTAAATCTTTTAATGTAGCCGCAGTATTTTTACCTACTACAATATTGTAGTTAAAATAAAAAAAGTTATCACCTGCTTTTTGAGCATCATCATTAAGGGGCGATTTTACTTTCTCGTATATGTCATTAAAAGAATATTCCCCATCATCCACATAAATGATGTCATCATTTACCGTTATAGCCATTAGTTTTTAATAACACCCATTAATATTTGTAATCTATTGATTGTAGCAGTTTTAGAAAGTTCTTTAAAAGACAAATTGCCTTCAATTTGTATTTTTCCTGAAGATATATTGTTTGTCAACTTTCTTAATTCATTAGCTACTTTCGAAGTATTTTTTTTCATTAATATCTCCCTATTTCACTTAAAAATGCTCTAGCAACCATAGTTCCAAATTCTTCAGCAGTTTTTTCTAAATCATTAATCTCAGCTATTGTCTCTGCTGCTGTTTTTTCTAAAAAATAAGAAATATTTGTTTCATCAACAGAAGCTTCTTTATTTAATTCTTGTTCAGTTTCTCTTATTAAGGAAACTATTTCATCGCTAGAATGAGCTAGTTTTGTTATACTTGTTTCTTTATCAACAGATAGTTTAGGGTAAACCATTTCAGGGGAAGTGTTTGGTCCGCCTTCTACATTGTTTATTTCATGTAAATCCTCTGTGTAAGTTGCTTGATTATGGAAACTTCTTTCTTTCAATTTAGTAATAACACTTGTTGGTTTGTCTACAGGTATTTTTTTTACAGCTTCAGGGTTTTCAGTGTAACTAGCTGTTTTATCAAGCCCCATCACTTCTTGTTCAGCTGAAGCAACTATCTCAGATAATAGTTCATTTCTATCCATTTTTTATCCTTTTTTTTGTGATTATTATAGCAAATTTATTTTTTTTATTGTAATGTTTTTATTATTTTGTTAAAATATATGAAAAAAGGTTCTACATATGAAGAAGATATACACTGAACTGGTTAAAGACATATCCAGAAATACAAATATTGATGAAGCTGTAGTTAGAAAAGTTATGGATAATTTTATTGACATAGTAAAGAACATGAGAGGGAAAAGTGAAGGTGTTATTTATTTAAAGGGACTTGGTAAATTTTATGTAAAAACAATAAGCAAAAAAAGATGTGCTTTAACAAACTGTAAAAAAACACTTCCTGCAATGAAAACTATTGCTTTTCATAGATCAGATAAAATTTTAAAATGGGATGCGTAAAAATGAAAGCACATACTTATTTAGAAAAAAAGGCATTTCCTAATTTGCTTAGTCCGGCTATAAGCGGTGTTAAAATGTTAGGTAACTTTGGTAAAAATTTAATACATAACAATGGGTTTGGTAAAACATCAATGTTAAATAAAGTAATTGGTCGTGGTTCATTGTTAATGGGAGGAGTTGGAATGTTTAAATCTGGTGATGGGGCAAGAAAAACATTGTCAGAGGTGGCCTCTTTTAAAGGGAGTTAAATGACCTTAAAACAATTCAACAATAAACTGTTAAATCTACATAAACAAAAAAAACTAACACCCGATGAATTATCTTTTATATCAGATAATAGGTTCAAAACAACTAATGAGATTTATAATATTGTTATGTTCTTTATTGGATTGAGTGATAAAATTCCTTTCTCTAATATCACTCTGGAAGATTTTAAAAAATATAGAAAAGTTTCAATTAAACTATACAATCATTTAACAGAAGAAAAAAGGTAAAACATGTTTCAAGAAATAAATAAAATATTAAACAATAGTGCCGAAAGGTTGCAAACGCATTTAAGTGGAATGCCTAGACCAAGTGGAGCAGAAATGAAGACCAATCCCTTTAAAGGGTTTGAATACAAAACTAAAGTGTTTTTAATAGCAGAAGACACTTCTGCGTCGGAATTTGCAGAATTTATGACAAATATACTTCATAATCCAAATAGGTTTCATATCATAAGAGAAAAAGAAAGTTGGACACAAAATGGGGAGTGTATTAGGGTTGTAGATTATTTAGAAAAAACAATAGGGGAAGAAGAAACTTAAAAGTCTTTCCCAAAGTTTTGGCACCATTTTTTGTAACTATCAAAATCAATATAGTCTAATCCAAAAACTTTGTCTCTATCGCTAGAATATCCTTCGTCAGAATCATAATCATCAAAATTTTTATCATTATCGTTACACCATTTTTTATGTTTAGCGTTTATTTTATTAAACAAAATATTAATTGCTCCATACATGTTTATTTGTGAACCTTCTGTAAACTCAGATATAAATCCTGCTACAGCATTAACTTTCACTGTTTTTTGAAAATTAGAGTCATCATCGTCAAATGTAATATCTGAGTCTATTTGAGAAAATAGCTTTATTAATAAGTCAGACAACCCTTCTATTTCATTATCAAAAGACCAAGTGTAAGCTAATTGAGATATCAAATTAACTCCTGACACTATTGTGTCTTCATATGGAAATGTGTAAGGATTACTTAATTTATTATCAATAAAAGTATTAATAATATCAGTGTTAATTGTTGCTCCCCTATTGTAAACATAAACATTCATTAAACCAAACACAGGGTAGTAATCTGCCACTTTATTTTTATAAGTAGAAAGAGAAAAACCTGTTTCTAAATACGAAAACCCAGTGCATTTACTAAAATCTATAGATTCAACAATAGGGCTTGATGATGTGTTGACATCGTCCGTTAAACTTACTAATATGTCATACAAATAACCATCTTTACTTAAAACTTCATCTGCTTTTTCATTTGACAACACAGATATCAATTGACACAGTTCTTCTATTACTGGTTCAGTGTTATTTGTTGAAAATTTTTTAAAAATAGAATCGTGTTTACCAAATCTACCGGAAGCATTGCTGTCTTTTAATTTATCAATAATTTCTTTAACTTTATCTTGTATACTATCGTTAAATAAAGCCTTAAATATTAATCCTGCTAAAGGGTAATCGTTTTTATAATTAACATCAACGAAAGCATCTCTGTATGTCGAAATAGTTTTATCAACATCCAGTCCTTTAATATACTTAACATCTGAAAAGATTATAGTTGCAACTGATGCATTATTTGTATCTTGATGTAATATAGCTTCAATTGTCTTGTCATCACCAGTTACATCGTTATAATAATCAACAATACTGTCTACTTTATAATTAGAGCCTCTAAAGTATAAAAGTGCTTGTGCTAGTATGTTTTGGCTACTATAGTTATGCTCTTTGTATAAGACAATATTGTCGCTATTTTTCTTTGATAGAATATTTGAAACAGAGTTTTTAATTTTTCCATCATCATCTCCATTATCTGCTTGAGTCTTATATGCAATAACAAACAACCAAGCTGGTGCATTCATAGAAACTAGACTAGCATCCGTTCCACTAAACCCTTCTACCCCATATTGTTCAAATAAACTATCCACAGAACTTGGATTATATGTGTCTGTTATTATATTGACAAAATTATTTAACGCCATAAATATCCTTTTTTTAGATATAATTATATCTAAAAAAGGATTAACAATGAGAAGTTTTTATTTAATTAAAACAGCAAACAAAAAAGATTCTGATAAAAGTAAAAAAATGATAAGTGATGGGATTTCTGCAGCTGGAGGTGCTGCATCAGGGGTTCTACTACAAGAAGATATTCCTTATCTTGTTCAAGTTTTGCAAGGCAAAAAAGGATATAAAAGTTTTTCTTTACCAGTTGAGTTAGGTTTATTAGGAGGGTCTGTAGCTGCTCCATTATTAGCAAAACAAATGGGTTCTAGTGATGCTGAGATAAATAGAAGTGCGGGGATAGGTGTAATAGCAGGTGCACTAGGAAAAGGGTTACACCGTATTTATAATCTTAAACAGGCAACAAAAGTACTTGACGAGATACCGAAAAGTGAAAAAAATGAGTTGTTAGCTGAAAGTAAAGATCTGTTTAAAAAATTAATAAAACAAGAAGCTAAATTACAAGGACAAACTATGGGTGGAATAGGTACTGTAGGAGCCGCTCAAGCTTATTTTGCACACAAAGCAGTCAATAACAGCAAAAAAGAGCAGTAAGCCCCATAAATTAAAGTTGGGGCCTATGGCTTGAGAAAGCTGAATTAGTAAATCAGTTCTTCATTGCCTCTTTATATGCATCTATAGTGTCTATTATTTTTAACGCTGCCATTTTTTTTAAATACCATTTTTTTGCGTGCTCTTTAACTACCTGAGCTATTTTAATTAAATTTTGATTGTTTTCCATATTATATCCTTTTAAGCGTTCTGAATAAAACTATTGTGTAATGCGCCAGGCTTTTTATCTGTAAGGAATTTGCTCATTACATAAGCCATATATATTTTTGCTCTATTTTTAGGCCCTACCATAGTTTTTATTTTGTTTAAAGCACTTCCAATATGTTCCATACCTTTTTCTGATATTACTCTCATAATTAATTTACTTATAGTTGCTTCTTTTATAAGTTCTTGAGATGTTTTTAATAAAGGCAAATCTTGCTCAAATATACCATCTGTCATTTTTGCTGCAAGTATTTCGTTTGGTTTGTATTTGCAGTTTTCCATAACAGTATTAGCAATATCTTCATGCCCTTCTTTAATTAAATCATAAATTATAGTTTTTGTAGCTCCTGTTGAAATGTTTGCTACTTTTATTAAATCATTTGCTAATTGATTTATAACTTCATGACCTTTATAGTGAGCAGTTTTTACTAACTCTTTAAACTTCTCTTCTTCTCTACGTTTTTCTCTGTAAGAAGCATCTTTAAGTAAATCAGAAGTATCTCCGTACTCAAAAGAACTTACCAATGTTTTATCGGAAAAAGAACCATTTAAAAGTGGGTCATGGTCATATTCCATTGAATTATTTTTAAACACAATATTAGCTTCTTCATTGTAAAAAGCTGTTTTAGTCATATTCTTTTTATGTTCATTTTCTTTATTATTTTTTTCAATGATAGAATTCCATTTTTGTGTTTCATCAATAACAGGATTCAATAATACGTAATGCTCTTGGTGACTACCATCTTTCAATTTACTTAAAAACATATTTACATTATATTCTTCTACAACTCTTTGTTTCATGTTGTCATTTAGATTGTATTCTTTAGCATACTTATTCAATAATTCCTCTGGGTTGTCTCCCCCATGACTTATTTCATTAATAATTTGTTTTGCTATCGATACATACTTTTGAGCATTACCAAAAATCATATTTATCCTTTTTTTTTTGTGAATTATTAAAACATATAAATAAATATCTCTTAATAATTCCAAAAGAGGAGTAAGATTAAGATAATTTAATCTTACATACACCTTTTGTATTAACGAATCCCATTCCCATAGCAGCATAAGTATACATATTCATCATATCTGCTTTAGTCTCAATAACCATTGTGTGGTCTTGTAAAATAAAGAATCTTCCGAAGTAATCTTGAGGAGCAATAATAAACACTTCATCATCTTTTACTAAATCATTTTTAATTGTAGATACTACAGGGATATTGAATAATTTATCTACCCCAACTACACCTTCATTCCAATATTTTCCAACATTAGAATCACCAATCTCAATCATACCTAATTCAATTAGTTCTAATTTAAGGTTTTGTGTCATTAAGATTTTTGGTTTTGGACCTGTTGGTGGAATCATTTTTAATCTTGAAAGCATTTGGATTAATATCTTAATGTTTGTTTTATTTAATCCACCTTCTAATTCTTGATATTGTGTACCAGGAGCTTCTTCTTCTGCTTTTTCTATGATAGCATTAAATCCGTTCATTAAAGTTTCATCTTCAACTTTTTGCACTTCTTCAACAATTCTTTTTTTAAGAACTTCAGTATATGGAGTTTTAGAAGTCATCATTTCGAATTTAGATTTGTTAATTCTTTCTGATTCAATTTTTTGGAAATTAACAACCATGTCTTCTCTTTCCCAATATCTTTGTTCTCCTTGCCCTCTGAATGGCACTGTCATCCCTTTACTTTCGATATCTTTTTCTAAGATGATAGCAGGTTGTTCATTGTTTGGAACTCTATCTAAATCTGCACTTGTAACAAAAATGGGTTCAATCACTTTTCTAGCAAAACCAAGTTCTCTTACTTTATCCCTAATAAAGTATGTGCTGTTATCCATAGCTTGTTTTAAAAGGTCACCACCAGCATAAGCTGCTTTAATTAACCCTGTGTTTTGTTGAATTACTGGAGTTTCTACATTAATACTCATGTCTTATCCTTTTTTTTTTAATAATTTACTCTAACATCAAAAGATGTTTCGTCTATTCTTGTAACATATCCCCAAATTACCGTATGGTCATCGTCTGTTTTAGATGGTTTTCCATCAATAACTGTAACAGGATCACCTAAATTAACCTCATCCGGAACCGGTCTATAAAATCTTACAACAAAATTACTAACACATACTGGGATTTTTCCACTTGGTTTATTACCAGCAATATCTTTGTTTGACTCAAGAGCGATTCCAGCTTCTTTATGCGTTTTTTCTAATGTTATTTTGTTTCCGTCAAGACCTATAACATCTCCCGGCACAATTGTTACAGTTGCATCAGCATCATATAAGTCTTCATGACTAAAGGTTCTATAACCTCTTACAATATCAATATTCTTCATTTGCTTATCCTTTTTTTGGTTTTATTACCATTATTTTATACAAAAAAAACAAAAATAAGAAATGCTCTTATTTATAGAGAGTTTTTTTATAAATTATTTAAGAACTCTTCTAATTTTTGCCCAGAAGAAAGTTGATTACTCGGGGAATAATTAGAAGGTTGCCCTAAAGAATCATAGTCGTTATTTACTACATCTGAAAAATCAAAAGAAGCTTCTTTGTTTAAATTAACTGCAGAAACACTTTCTTCTAATTTTTTTCTTAACATATTGTTTTCATTTTCAAGCATCTCTATATGAGCAGCTGTTTTTTCTAATAGTTCAGAAATTTGTTCTATCTTCATTTTATATCCTTTTTAATTATTATTGGTTAGCATTGATCCTAACATCATTCCACCACCAAGTAGTCCACCAATTTTCCCATAATGCATAAATTTAGAACCTTTTCCTAAATTAGCTATATTTTCACCTTCTGTTAACATTTTATTATATGTCTTCTTTCCTGTTTCATCTAGATTGTTAACATCAAATTTTTCTTTTCCACCATTAAACTCAACAAAATCATTAATTTTTTTTGTATTTGCTTCTCCAATTGTTTTAGTTTGTTGGATATTTGCAGCACCATATCCTAATGTACCAAGTTGGTTTCCTTTTGAAAATAGTGGAGTATCAGGTGTAGCTTTATTAATTAAATTATGTCCGTATCCCATACTTCCAAGCCCACCTAATGCTAAAGCACCTCCTGCAATAGTTCCTGTCCCAACACCATTATTATTGTCATCAGCTGTTTTAAATAAAAAGTAACTTTTTGAATTCATTGTAATCCTTTTTTTATTTATTGTAGCATAATTTTGATTTTATTAAAAGAAGTAAGTAAAGAAAATAATAGGAGAAGAAAAGAGAGATTACCCTCTATTTCTTTGGTAGTAATCTGTTCCAGCAAGAGCTGCAGTTGTAACACCTCCACCAATAAGTGCTTTCCCACCATGTTTGTGCTCACCGATCTCTTTTAATTTTTGCCATTTTTTATTTAAAGCTTCTTTAGCCTTACTAGCATTTTCATAAAGAGGTTTATCATCTTTTTTCTTTTTTAACATTGCTTTAATTTTTTCACTTTCATCGCCTAATTTATTAACTTTATCCATCATGTGGTCTGCTAATTTAGGACCACCATATTTTAATCCTGCTCCACCTGCTGTAAGAAGCCCTGCTGCGATTGCTGCTTTAGCTACTGGAGATAGTCCTTCATTGTCTTGTTCGTCGTATCCATATTCTGCACCTGCAGTTTTGATAAGGTCAAATGCTCTCATCTGTTAATCCTTTTTTTTTGTTTATTGTAGCATAAAATATTTTATTTTGCAATTTATTTTATTTTTTCTCGTCTATTAGTGTATTACTGTCCATTGTTAATTCGTCTTTTTGTATAAACACATTAGAAATCTTTTTGCTTAATTTGTTTGATGACAATAGATTGTTAACTTCTTCTTTGTTTAAATAAACGTTTCCACCTAATGTATCCCTGGTTCTTAAAAGAGACCTATCAATAGTAGTCTTGTTTTTAGTCAATTCTGTTCCACTAAAAAGAGATAATGACAAATATTTTAATGTTTCTTTCCCTTTCATTTTATTACTTTCACTTCTTTCAACAAGCCCTTGTTTTTTTAAGGTTTCATAAGTATGTGGGGTATTAATATCATATATTTTTGTTAAAATATCGTCAGTAGGCAATGTGGTAAAATCAAAAGCAAAATAACTAATATTTTCTATGTATTTTTCAATAACATTGTATGTAGGAGTAATAACATACTTGTATTTTAAATTATCGTTTTTTGGATATTTTAAAGTATCACTATAGATAATTTTTTTAACACCTTTTTCTATTAAATTTTTTAAATTAAATTTTTCCCATAATGCTGTTAATCTTGAATTTTCAACACTTGATAAATTTTCTTTTACATATTCTTTGTTTTTATCTTCTCCTATTGCATCTATTATATTTTTTTCTAGGGACATACCTTTCTTGAATTCAGTTTCAAGTGTATCTACTTTCCCTTTCTCTATAATTTTAAGTTTTTCATCTAATAATGTAACAGCATTAACATTTTCATCATAATAATGTGTTGTTATTACTGTGGTCTCTTTTGCTTCAAATAATCCTTTTTCTATTAACTTCAAATTACTTTCAAGCGAAACCTTAATTTCTTCCTCTTTCTCTTTGTAGGTATTTAAAGAAGCATCTATGTAAGAAATATTTCTAAAAATATTTGCTAATACGGTTCCTTTTTTTGGATTCTGAATAAGCACATCAACAGATATACTGGCGTTAAGAAAGGTAGATGTTACATATGTTTTTAGCTTATTCAAATAAAAAGCATTTGAATAGTTATCGATATAAAACATTTTATCAATAATATTATTGATTACACTAGAATTTGAATTGTTAATCTTGGATATATAATATAAAGGTTCTCCAAATTTAATATCACCTTTTTTCTTTATGTATACATCATGAATTATTTCATATTCATTCACATCTGTAATAACTTTTCCGTCTTGATATTTTAATATCTTTTCTTTTTCTGTTAAACAGAATGGGGTATTGAAATATATTGCTATTAAATTGTTAACTAGTTTCTTATTGTAAACATTATGTTGAATCATCTTATACATTAAATACGCAATAAACTTACTTACATCTATATCTGTTACATTAAACATAGCAGCTATTTCATCTGCATTTAGTTTTTGTTCTTTTGTATAATAAATAAGAGATAACGAAAGTTTATTTTTTTGTAAATATTTTATTATTTCATCTTGCTCTAAAGTGTTAAAAATAATATCATTTTCTTTATTTAATATATATACGGATGTTGGGTTTATTTCTTTTCCATTAATATCAAAGTATCTAATTGTATTACTATCAATATACTCTATTGTTCCTATAAAAAACAAAGATGTTGTATTTTTATATAAAAAACTACTATTTATTATATGTGAAGTGTCTTCAAATATTTCTTCAAGCAAAATAGATGTCCCTGTGTTTATACAGTCGCTTTTTTCATTTTTTTTATACATATATATATAATAGTCTCCCAATAAGGAATAAAACAATATACTATTTTGATTATTCTGGTATAACATTTATATCCTTTATGTAGAATACAGATGTATTGTTTGAAATTTGGTTATATAAATCAGCATTGTTTAATCTGTAGTCTTTTTTTGTTAATGGAAAAATTGCTTCTTTTTTAACTTGATAATTTATATAAGGATATAATTCTATATTTACTTTTGGCTGCAAATCTACATTATAATTATTACTTAACAAAACATTAGACATATCTTTCAAAGATATCTCTTTAGGATTTCTATGTTTCGACTTAAGATACTCATTTAAAATGTTTTTCATATTTTCTTTATCGGAAGAAGAATATTTTTCAGAACTGTAACAAAGTAGTGAAATAAAGATTGGATAAGGTGCTTTTATTAAAATATCGGATGTAGTAACTAGCTCGTCTACTTTTATTTCGTCTTTATTGGGCAGAATGTATTCTCTTATTTTAATCTCTATTTCTTCTTCTGTATCAACATAAAATCTTGGTTTACAAAAAATAATTCCATCAACATTTTTATCATTAAAATTTGAATGGATTATTTGATGTTCATCACATTCTACACTAACATAATAGCCTTCTTTCAAAGAAAAATAATTATCAATAGGAGTTACTTTTAAAGTACTTTCTTTTATTTCTGTAAATAAATATAAATCTATACAGCTAGGTAAACTGAAAAAACCGCCTTCTTTTGCTGCTTTGTATTTTTCATAATCATCTATAGAGAAAGCGTAATTAAATAAATTAGTTTGATTGTTGTCTGATAGTTCAAATGTGTTTATTTTCATACCAGGTATTTGGATATAGTAAACTCTATTTCTTACCATTTCTGAAGAATTGCTATCAGATATGTATATGTTTTCAATATAATTAAACTTGTTTAAAATAAAATTAGAGATAGGTGTTTTTAGATTGTACCAATTGTTTTGTGTAAATTGAATAATTTCATTATACAAATTCTCCCACGAATTAGAAATAGGTTTAAATCCTATTAATTTAGCATATGCTTTTAATGCTGAAAGTTTTTCATCTTCTGTCATGTTTGAGTCTATAACACCATTTATTGTATTAGTTGATAATAATTTATTTTTGTTTAGTTCTATTGTAAGCTCAGCTGCAACTACAGGCATTACAATAAAATCTATATTTTCTTGTTTTGAAAAATCAATTTGGGGATACTTATTTTTATATATAGTTGTGTATTTGTCTATTGTTTTTTGTATTATTTTTGGATTTATCATTTTAAATGAATCTAATATGTCGTTCGTATTCAACATTACAAAATCCTTTTTTTAAATATTATATCAAAATATGTTATAATTAATACAAAAAAAGGATTTCAAATGTCTTATTTAGAAAAAATAGCTGAGAAAAGTAAATTAGAAGATATTGCTATGACAGTAGGTGGAACAACGGCAACATTAGTAGGAGCTGAAAAGGTAATTCAGCAAACAGATGATTTAATGTTTAAGATTAGATTAAATAGTATTGTTAAATATGCTAAAAGAAAACATCCAGAGTTAGGAGAAGTGTCTGACAGTAAATTAAAAGCATGGGCTGGAGCAGTTTATACTTTATCTCCTAGAATGGCTGATAATAAAGAATTGATGGCAGATGCTATATATCAAATTCATCAATATGGTGGTAATGTTGATTTAGCAACAGCTAAAATTATTGCTGATATTAATAGAGGTTCTAAAACAGAAAAAGCATTAAAATACATTCAAACAGCAGGAAGTTTGTCTAGATAAATTCTAAGGATATAAAAATGGATAAAAATAGAAGTATTGATGGATACATTCTTGAAGAACAAGCTAAAGCCGATGCTCTCTACCCACACACAAGGAAAGACGTTGAACCTGTGCTAGAAGGAGCATATAAAGGTGCCCTTGTTGGTGGGCTTGGGTTGAGGATTTTTGATTCAGCAAGAAGTAAGAAAACTGGATTAATAGGCACACTTGCTCACATTGGAACTGGTGCAGCAGCAGGTGGAGCATATGGTAAAGTATCCAATAATAAAAAGGTAGATAAAGCTATTGAAGCAAGGAAATTATTAGCAGGTAAAAGAGTTTCAAACCAATACTTAAAAAAAAAGATAGATTTGGTAAAACAAAGTTCTGCTGGTAATTATTTAATTGTGAAAACAGCTGGTTTATCTAGGTCTGCTGAATTAGCAACAGATGAACTTGATGAACAAAAAAGAAAAAGAAAAGAAGGCCAGGAAGATGTAGGTAAAGCCGCTTTATTCGGTGGAGGCGTTGGAGGTGTAATGGGCGGTGTTATAAGTTCCTTTAGGGGAAAAGGATTTCTTAAAGGTTTTGTTCCAATGGCTGTTATGGGAGGAGCTAATTCAGCAGCAACAGCCGAATTAGACAATAAAGAAGAAAATGTTCTTTCTCCTGCAGTATTAAGTGGAGCAGGTATGGCAATAGGTGCTGGAGTAGAACCTTTAACTTTAAGACTATTAGGAAGAGCCTACAAATCTGTTGGTTCAACCCCAGACACTTACTTTGATAAAAATGAATTAAAAGATGTAAAAAAAGGTGAAGTATGGTCTAAAGCGGGGGAAAGAGCCAAAGGTTCAAAAAAACTATTACATTCTTTATCAAAATATCTTCTGCCTAATATGATGTCAAAAATAAAACATGGCTACAATAGTGATGATATTGATTTATATAAAGGAATGAAAGGTAGTCCTGTGTTAGATAAGTCATTACTTGGGCATACAGCTGGTAAAGCTTTATGGGGAGGTATGTTAGGTTATGGATTAGTTAAATTACCTGAATTATGGGTAAAACACAAAAAAGAGAAACAAGAACAATGAGTTTTTCTTTTGCTCCTTGTTTACCTATAGACAAAAAAAAATCAATAATTGTAGATAGTAAGTTTTACAAAACAAATAATGCTATTTATTTTTTTGATGATAACACATACAGAACAGAAATTATACCATCACTGCAAAGAGATAATTATATTATTCTAACAATACAACCACCATATAAAAACGGGTATATTTTAATTCAAATAGTATTCTCCGACGAAAAAACTGATGCCGTTGTTTTAAAATATGGAGATGGGAAAAAAAGGATAATTTATTCTGCTTTCAACAGCGAAGAGGGTCTTTCATTGTCCTGGGAGTCAATAACAAAAAACATAAGAGGTCAATTAACAGAATTAAAATATGGATTTTATTTTGCTTCTTATAATGAGATTGAAGACAATGAAATAATTAAAATAAATCAGAGTTTTGGGGTAAATACAGTTTGTAATTTGTGTTATAAAGAGCTAGACCAATTAACTAAATGTCAAAATGAATTAACAAAAACAAAAAAAGATTTATTTGATTGTAATAATAAGCCTAATAATATTGTTGAACAAACTATCAACATAACCCCAGGAATGAAACCAGCTAGTAACCCCACAACTTTATCGACTTCAGAAATGTATAGAATAAACCAAACAAACTCTACAAAACACATTACGCCAAACACTAAAATATTAGTTAAAAGCAATTCTTCAACTCAAAATATTAAAACAAAATAAGTTATATATTTGTGCACTAGGCCCTTATCAAAGGAATCTCTATATTAAAAGAGAAATTTAAGATAAAGGAATAAAATGTTTGATGTAAGTAAGCCTAGTGCATCCATCATGATATTAAAAAAAACTATACTTGATTCAGTTAAATTAGTAGTTAAGTTGGTTTTATTTATTTTGATGGTTCTTAAAAGGGGGGTATAAGCACCCTCCTTTTTTTTAGGTTAGCTTAGTGAGTTTGTGCGTAGATATATTCCATGTCTTGAGCATCAAATCCTAATTGAGCTGCAACTTGAGTTCCTGCATCATAATCAACAGTTCCTGCAGCAATACCGTCTACAATCGCTGCTACTTTTTCAAGTGGTGTGCAATAAGGGTCATCTACAATTGATGCTACTTTTTCAAGGCTAGCACTTTCTGAAGCTTCTTTAAATAAAACTTCTTGAGCTGCAACTAAATCTTGTGGTGCAATTCCCATTTCTTGAGCTGCTCCAAACGCTTCATCAGCAGTAATTCTTCCTTGTTCAAAATCACTGATCACCGCGGCTGTTTTTGTTAAATAACTCGCATATGGGTCGTTTGCTACTTTTAGTAAATCCATTTTCTATCCTTTTTTTGTTTATTTTATCATAATAATTCAAAATGGTCAAGGAATTAAAAATCTAATTGCTTAATATTCTGATTTTTAATATCCTTAATCACCTCTGATGGTTTTGATTTATTACTTACTTTTTGGTTAAAGGGCGTATGTTTGTCTTTGAAAAAATCATTAAATGTTTTTTCACATTGAGTACTATTACCCATTATTTGTTTTAATTCATCAAGAATCTTGTATAAATCCTGGTCATAAATTCCAGAATACTGCAAGTTCATAATTATGCTACCCCTACTAAAAGAAATAGATATACTTGTCACATAATACCAAGTATCTTCTATTTTATACCATTTATGGGGTTCTATTATATCAAAATTAGGCACTATTTGAATGCTTCCATTGTTTATATTAGAAAAAACACTTCTCATTGATAATCCAGCATAATATAACCAGACATCAGAAAAATATCCATTCATTTTTTCAAATAGACTTTTCTTATTTAATTCTTTTTCAACAGGGAACAATATTTCAGGGACACTAAATGTTTCTATTTTAAAAACAGGCAAATCTTTAATCTTACTCATCTTCTTTAAAATATACCCTGCTAACATTTGTGAACAATTTTGCGCTATACTCGAAAGTGTCATATTTTTAAAATCTATATTAGGTATCATTAATGATGGAGTTGAAGCTAGGTTATTGTGAGAATTAATTGAAATAACATCATCTTTTGATAAAGTAATATCAGATTTGTTGCCTTCAAAATATAAAATTCTAGGAGAGTCTATTGTATAACTATCAGTTTGATAAGAATAATAAAATTCCATTCCTATAAAATTTAGTATTTGGGAAATTATATCCCCAACTGTACAAATTTTAGGTTGTAGAAATTTTGTAATAGCCTCATTGATTCTGTTATTTACAAGACTTCCACCTGCTGTAGAAGTATTTTTTAAAGCTTGTAAAACAGGAGAAATGTTTTTCCCTTCTGTTATCTTTATCTCATTCCCTATAAGTTCTGATAAAAAACCTACAACATCTCCTTTTTTTATATAAGTATGAAATAAATTATTTATTTTTGTTGCTGAATAAAATAATACTTTATCCCCATCAACTATATTAGATAACAAAGGGTTTTCAGTTGTAGAAATTACTACTGTTTTTGATAAAACTAGCGGTAAAGGGTCTGATTTAGAAATAGCTACTCCTGAATACACTCTATTCAATTGTTTTGTTATATTTAATAATTTAGCACTTTTTTTACCTATATTAAACGTTTTTTCCCCTACACTAAAACTAAATGTTTCTTTATTTGCTAGTTCTTTTGTTTTAGCTGATACACTAAAACTATAACCTGTTCCCAAATGTGGTGTATATGTTGTTTGCCAATTTAAACTATAAATATCTTCTAACCCTTTAATTATTTTTATATTGTTAGAGTTAACTACCTTTATCTGTTCATTACTTTTTCCTATCCCTGATATTTGTGTAATAGTATATGGTAATTCAGAATATTCATTAACATTTATAGAATCTAATTTTATTTCTCCTGAGAATTCATCTGAAAATAATTTAAATTGTTTGTCAGGAGAAAAACCTTTCTTGTCTAAAGATTGCACAGTAAGATTAATAGAAGATATGTCCTTTCCGTAATAAAATATTTTTTTGTTATCACCTATTGGTGAAAATTCTTGTGTTGTAGCAACGTGAGATATACTACTTCTTGTGATAACATTTGTTTTTTTTGGCATTTTGTCTTGAAGCGTTATATTACCCATTAGAAACACCTACAAATCCAACTGATGTGTTTTTATATGGAGCAGATATTTCACCCCCACTAACTTCTTTTGTTATATTGTTCGCAATATACTCTCCTGAGAATTTATCTGAAAACAACATGCCATTAATATTTATTGTTTCATTTGGCGTTTTTTTATTTATTGTTAAAATAGTTCCTCTTATAAGACCTTTTTTAGAATCAATGTCTTTTCTTATGCCCACATCTCCACTAATTGTTCTATCTATGGCTAAATCATATCGTAAACCAACATTTTTGCTTACAATTAAATCTTCTACTTTATCTTCTTTTTTTTCGTTAATAATTCCTCTTTTTAAATCTCCCATCTTCTACCGTCCTATTTTTTTTCTATTTTATCTAAAATATCTTTGATTTCAGTTAATAAACTTGTTTGCTTTTTTGTTAATGCTAAAGTTACTTGTTTTGTTTGTTTATCTGTAAGATGAGCTGTTGATGCCAGTGTTTTTTTATCTTCCTTATTTTCAAATCCAAATTCAGAACTTACATTAGCTAAACTTTGAATTCTAGTAAAGTCTTCGTAACTCATATTTTGGTTACCTTGCTGTTTTTTAACTATAGAATATGCCCCATACATATCTCCATCACCCATTTTGGATAACACTTTTTGCATTACATCATCGTCTTTAACATTAAGAAGATCTTTCATATCGTTAACAATTCCTAACTCTTTTTGTCTAGCTGCACCAATACCACTTTTTAATACTTTGGCCATATCACCGCCACCGTAAGAAGCAACAAATTGTCTAGTGTTTTGCAATAAGTTGCCATCACCAGAATCTGTTGCTATAGATAACATAGTTTTTGTATCGTTATTTTTTACAGCTTCAAGCATCTTATTTCTTTGTTCTTTATTTAATGTTCGTAATCCTACAGCAAATTTGATTGCCCCACCATCTTCCAACTCTTTTATTTTTTTTGGAGTAAAGAATTTTACATTTCTCATTGCTACAGTTTTATCTATTTCGGCAATCATTTCTATTTTATCTTCACCATCTATGGTTTTACTATTTTTTATATTAGCTCTTAACCTGTCTAAAACTTTTTGGTTTGTAACTAAATCCATTTTAGGAGATTTAATTAATTCTTTAAAATCAGACACATTACCTTTTGAAGCGGCTAAATATAATTTATTAACTTGATTTTTACCTAAATTTTTTATTTCTTTAAATTCGTTCTCATTAGACACAAAACTACGAACAAGTTTATTATTTTTTATCTTTCTTTGTTTAACTAAAAAATCTTTAAAAGTAATATCTTTGTTTTCTTTTTTTTCTTCTAAAAATTCATTATAATACTCATACCCCTGTATTAGTCTTTTTGCTTTTTTCTTTGTTTTTGGAGTATTTCTTTCTAATAGGTACATTTCCTCTAATCCTGTGTTACCTTTGTCTTTTATAATGTCTCCCCATGATTTCTTTACATGTTTAAATTCATTAGATTTTTTAAATACAGATATATAATCCCCTGTTAAAACATTGTCTGCAGTCATAGCTTTTATATAATCACTATCAAAAACATGAAACATTCCTGTAAAAGGAGACATATGGTAAGTTTTCGCTTTTTCTCCGTATACTTGTTTAAAATAATCAATGGCAGACATACTACTATCATTTTTATATTTTTTCTTGAAAGCCATCTTGTATGCTGCTGTTGCATCTATTGAACCAGACCTAACTAATACATTATTTTGAATATCTTTAAATAGATCTTCTTTTTCTTTTAATGGGTCTTCTTTTGAAATATCCATAATATCACTATAATTTTTTGCTAAAAACTTATAAATATTTTTAACCCCAAGTTTTGTTTTAAAATCAGCAATTTTATGTCGTAAAATAAAACTTTTATTTTCTTTAGGGTAAGCTGTTATTTTCCTATTCATATCTTGAATTTCAGCGGCAATCTCTTCTCCATAATCCCCACCAAACATATCACCTAACCACTCTGTAGTATGTCTCCATTTTCTTCCAATATATGCAACCGTACTAGTTTTTTCTCTTGCAAGAGAATACTTGTTAAATGCATTTCTAATATCAGTATTTGACTTAACTGAATCATTTTGACTTGTAAGCCAATTAAAATTTCCATAAGTTTCATAGCCTTGCACTAAAACACCCGCCATACTTAATTGTTCACCTCTTATCCCCCTATATTTAAGAGCCTTAAGGATTTCATTTTTATCTGCATGCGGCATTTCTTTTTTTATATGTTTTATTAGTTGAATAATTGGATTTTTATATTGTTCAACACTTCCCACTTCTTTATTGTTTTGAATTGCTGTACTAAGTAAGTCATTATCGTAGAAGAAAGAAGCGAATTCTTTGTTTGTTTGCTGAAAATGTGCTATAAGTTTATTTCTTTCAGAATAGTCCATATCAAGTATTTTTTGGTAATTTTTATTTAATGATCCTCCTTTTTCTTTTTGCAAATTCATAGCAAGAAACATTAATTGATTTTGCCCCATTCCTTGCTCACTTTGCATAATTTCGTTTGCAGCTTGATTTAAGGAAGAATACACAGATAAGGCCTTTTTTTTATCAGAAAAAGCACCTGGCATAAACCCACTTCTACTTAAGGCATTTATTTGAGCCGCTTCAGATAAAACTCTCTTTGTTATAATCCTTTCATCCGTTCCTACATTATCTTTCTGCGCTACTTCCATTCCTATTTGTTGTTCTATAATTTCTTTAGAAATACCTGATATATTTGATACTCCTTTTATCTGCTTCATAATTTCAAATGTTTCGGCTCTAGTAAACCCTATTGATTTATATTTAGTTAAACCATCTAATAATTTACTAGGATTAGTTTCGCCTAAGAATTCCGCCAAATCTCTAACTCTGTCTTTTAATGTTCCAATAATATCCTTGTATTGTCTACTAGAATTAACATCATTAAGAAATCCATGTGAGTTAAATTTTTTCATCATTTCTTGAATGTCATCTACAGAAAACATTGTATCATCAGCAGCTTCATCTCTAATTTGTTTATTTATTTCTTTAATTGTATCACTATCAAACCCTTCGCTCCCATCTTTCCCTATAAAATTAGACGTAATAAGGGCAGTTTTTTGAAAGTTTTTGTATCTATCATCTATATTTTCTCTTACTTGATCTGCTGCAACACTAACTCCAGCTCCTATAATTAAACCTGGAAACATAGGTAATCCCATGGCTAAGGCACCTAACCCCATTTCTAAACCATAAGTACCGGCATGAGCCATAGATAAATCATGTTGTGCTGATGCAGCAAGTTGAGTATCAACCCCATTCATACCTATATGTCTATGTAGTCCTAATAAATTATGAGTAACATAATCTAATAATCCGAAATCATAATTATTATATTGTTTGTCTAAAAACGACATATTCCCTGTTATGTTATAACCTGTATTAGCATTTGGCATAAAGAATTGATTGTAACCCATCATACTATTAAACATATGGGATGTATTTGTTTGAGGATGTTGCATCATCATCATCATCATATATGGGTCATTCATAAAATTATCATTCATTTTATTCCTTTAAAAATTCTATACCTAATAACATATCTTTTTCTGTCACTTTCTTTTCTTCTTTTTTTACATTAAAATATTTGTCTATATTTTCTAAAATAGAAGAATAAGTCGCTTTATAGTCATCACTTTTTTTCAAAGATGCAATCATAACTTCATTTAAAGCTTTCATTTTTAAATATCTTTTTTTATTTAAGTTTTCAATAACAAAACAAGCCAATAATAATTTTTTTAGAGTACCATTGGTTGTCTTGTTGTCAACATAAGCTTTAATATAGTCTATTAACCACCCAACTTTCCCAGCATATCATTTATCTTTTCGTGGCCAAGTAATGTGCTTATTTTTTTTAAACGGTTTAACTTTATTTGAATTTGGGTATGTATTGCTAATGGAATATTTTCTTCAATCCAAGCAACTTTTTTATTTAGATCATGAAGTGTTTTTACTGGTTCGAACTTTTTGTCTTTATATTCAAATAAACACATAGCAACACCAGCTAATGCCACTTTAAATTCAAAAACTCCCACAGAATTATCAGCTTCTTGTTCCATATACTCATAAAGTATTTCTGTTTCTGATATAAAACCAGTTCTTAAGGTAACATGTATTTTGTTTAAAATAGCTACTTTATCTTCAATATAGCCTTTGTCTACTAATTCTACAATTCTGTAAACAATATCTTCTTCACTTAATTTTAACTCTTCCATTGTTTTGTCAAAAAAAACATCGTATTCCTCTTTTTTAGACTTATCTTTATTGTCTGTACCACTCTTTACTTCCTTATTTTGGTTTGCATTGTTGTTTTTAAATAACTCCGTATTAATTGTATCGTTCATTTTTTTTGCTCCTTTTTATTTTTTTAGTTTTTCGCATAATTGTATTGTTAGTAAATTATACAATAATATCGTTTCTTTTTCAAAAAAAGATCCATTATCTATTATTTTTATATTATCTTTATTTATATCAACCAATATTCCATTCTCTTTATTGTAAGGAGGAATGGACTTTATTTTATTGATAACAAATTCAAATACGGATATTAAATTTTTCTGAGATTCGTTATTTAGCGTATAAAAACTAGGCAATACAATTTTCTCCCCAACAAATTCAACATCGCTAATACAATCAGAAAAAACTTTTATTTTTACTCTATCATCATTTAGTGCTTCTATTATAGTTTTTTTATTTAGTTCCGCTTCTACAAAAGAAACCGTTTCTATTTTAACGAAAGATTGGAATTGATTTAAAATTGATTTAACTTCAACATTATTCACATCTATAACCACAATAATTAACCTTTATTCAAATTAGGAATAACAACACTACTCGCATTCCCTATTATACTTGATTTAGACATAGAAATATATGACATTGTCGTATTCTTATCTTCATCATTTATTTTTTCTTTTTCAATATATAAAACAATATTAGTTTTTGCTTTTACATAACTTTTCCCTGTGTCAACATAAAACATATCGTCTGCTTTTATGTAAGTTGTTGGAGCAGTTAAATAAACTCCTTTTTCGAACGCAGTAAAAACATCTTTTACAATTAAAAATTTTTTTATATATAGTGATTTCGCGATAATTTGCCCAGAAGGAACAACAAATGTTTTACAATCAGAATATATTTGATTTGTTTTTGTAAAATATACATTATTGTTTTTTGTAATAGAAAAACTTATTGCATCTCCACTTTTTAAAGATTGCACAACAAATATATTGTTTTTATTTGAAACAATATTTACACTATCTTTAATGTTCAATATATATGATGCTTTATCTTCAAGCGAATCATCTAATGATATATTTATAATGTTAGATTTAGCATTTACAATATTTGTATTTATATTAAAATACGATTTATATTGTTTATATGTGTTCAATGTAGTATTTTTTGAATTTAGATAAACAGCTTCAGATACATTTACCTGTAAATTACAATAAAAGTTAATTATAGCTTTCTTATATAAAATTTCCATATACCATGGGCTTTCAGATATGGGTGTATTTTTAATATACATAGAATTTCCCCATATTCTAATCATATCAGACGAGTATATTTTTTCTTTTTCAACAATAATCTCTTCTTTGTTTTTTAACACATTGAAAACATTGTTGTTAAAATTATACTTATTCCCTTTTTTGTCTATCGCTTCATAACTCACTATCTGATACCTGTTATCATCTATTACACATCCATAAGAAAAGTATTTGTATAATTTTTTATTTATATTTTCTGTAAACAGGTTTATTGCTTCTCTTGATATTTTGTGCATTTTGTCTTTATCTGTTACCGTTAATGTATTTTTATTATCATCATAAACATAAGATGTTTCAGTTAAATCATAAATAATGTTTTTTACATCTGATATTACAGCATTTAACAAAACAATATCTTCTGTTGGTATGGGTAATTCAACTTTTATTTTGTGCTCAAGTAGCGCAGACTTAACATCTCCTTTGATATTTATCAAATATGGTTTATTATTGTTTTTAGGTATAAATAAAGTGTAAGAGTTATCTTCTGTTTTGTTTTCAGTAACTTTAAATAAAGCCTTTGTTTTTATTCCAAAAAATAGAAATGCTTTACTTAAAATTCTGACACTGTTAAAATCAACTCTCATAGTTGCTAAACCTGAAAAAAATTCTATAAACTTTTTAGTTATTCTATATCCATTTGTGCCAACATTGTCAGATTTATCACCTTCTTCTTTTTTTATATAAAAATCAGCTGGATATTTAACTTCCTCGGGCAAATCTTCTGAGTTTATTTCTTTTATTCTTTCATCAATATTTTTCTTTTCAGTATCAATTATATATAATTGTTTCTCATCATAATCCACTATAGTTTTTTCTATTACACTAAAAAACCCCTCTATCTTAGAAACTAACACTAAATCATTTTTCTCTAATCCTAAAACAGGGTTGTATTGAGTATATATTTTTCCGTATAAAGCAGAATCTATTTCTACAGTATTATACAATGGATCTATTTTTGTTACGAAACCCAAAAAGAGATGGGTTTTTGTATTTTCGAGCCCTTTTGACATAAACTATGCTTCTTTTCCAATTGCCATAAAATTTTCAACAACATAAACTTGTCCAGAAGATGCAGAATAAGTGTATTTTATAGCAGGGTTTTGAATTGTTTTACTAGGAGCCCCTATTAATTGTATCCCATTTACACTTTGAATAGCATCACCATTATTAAACATTGCCTTACTTACTTGTAACTGTAACATTGATTCCATTCTTAATACAGCATGTATTTCTGAACTACCCGCCTCATATAATGGTTGCGGGTCTTCTCCATATGTTAAACTGTAGTTTATAATAATACCAGTTGCAGGAGCATTAGTTGAACTCATAGTTCCTTTTGTTAAAGCCATCTTTTATCCTTTTTTTTTATTTACTTTTAGATTTTACACCTAATTTAATTGCATTTAATGAAGTAGGTGTTACAACTTCTACTGAACCTTCTATTGCTCCAACTTCATTAGTGTCTATTTCAACAACTAAATTAGAGTAAGATAAAATAATTGGTCCTAATAATATATTTGAAGTATCTTTAATGATACCTTTTAATAATACTTCAATTTTTTGAAGTATTTCATCTTTATTATCATGTGTTACATTTCTTTTTCCTACATAACCATCAACTGATTGCTTAATTTGAATAGCAACATAATCCAAACATCTAACTTTAGAAACTTCCATTTCTTCTATAGAATTCATGTTTGTAGTTAATTGTCTTATAATGTATGGGTAAGAATTAAATGATTTTTGAGAAATTACCATGATTCCGGCACTAGCTATTTCATCTAATTCTGATTCTTGAAAATAGTAAGAAGAATTAATTACTCTATCAAAAACAGTAATAGCCATATTTGATAAACCTTGTTGAGGCGGTAAATGAGCCATAACAGCTTGAATAACAGCAGCACCATAGTAACCAGCATACACTTTGTTATCTTTTACAAATTTATCTGGGAAAACTAATACCATATGCATGTTATTGAAAGATTCAGGATATTCTTTTATAATTTTTTTGATTTCGTTTTTTGTATTTAATTTAGCAACAACTAAATCTTGACCATCTAAAACTTCATCTACTTTTAATCCTTCTATAATAGGAGTTACTATAATTTTTTTATCAGTTACAACATCTTGAATTTTCGCTACAGCTTTTCCTGAGTATGTTTCTCCTATGTCATCATAATATTCTTCATCCGCAAGTTCAATATCTTTGTTCCCAAAAATATAATCACCCACACGAGTATCACTATTACTAAAACCACCGTTATCTAATGTTATAGTATATGTACCGTCATCGTTATCTTCCACATTATAAGAAGATGTTTCTAATTTTTTAGTAATAATTGGCATCTTAATCGAAGCTACACCCATTTTAAAGTTAGATATTTCACCGCTCGATACTTGTTCTGTGAATTTATTTAATAATCCAATAACTTTTTTATCCGATGTAAGTGGAGTTAAACTATAAAAATCCTCTACATTCACAAGTGAATCAAAAACTTTAGAATAGCTCTCCAAATCATCTCTCATTGTTGGCATAACTTTAATTTCAAAACCTGGCACTTCTTGGGCAATTAAATGCAATGCTGTGCCTAGTTTATTTTTCTTAGAAGGCTTTCCTAATAATTCTCTGTAATTAGAATAATTTACTGTAAGAATTTGGTTTTCTAAATCCGTTCTGTATGCATCAAAAAAGTTATTTAAAAATCCATCAAAAACTTTTACTGTTAAAGCATTCTCACTGTAATTAGGAATTACCATATTTGTTGTAGATACAACAATGTTGTTTAAATCAGCATCTTTATCTGTAGGCTTATAAACAAAATAAGTTAAATAAAGCTTACCATCACCTTTAATTAGAACATCCGTTCCACTGTACGCTGCAGACGAATAACTATAATCTTTTTGTGCTAATTCAACATCTTTAAATTCTTTAACAACATCAGCTTTTAAAGATTTAGTTTCATCAACATCATAAGGAATCTCGTCCCATAAAAGAATAGATAAGTCATCTCCATCTCTATCAAAATCCCTAATAACTATATCAGTAAACTTGCTATCATCATCTGGATCGTGTACTCTAAGAGTATCTCCTTTTTGCAATCCTTGATCAATTAAATCACTTTCTGATGCTTGACCATCTTCACCTGTTTCTTGAATAAAGATATATTTATGGTCTTTATCTTTAACATGTCCTTTTAAGTCATTGTCACCAAAATCAAACAAGAACTTTGCGATAGAAGCACCCCATTCAATAGAATTAACATCTACTGTACTACCTTCTCTGGCTCCAGCCATTTTAAAATATTTACCTTTATCACCTATTTGATCATTTAATTCTGCAATAGTTACACTATTTAAAGCAGAAAAATTAAAACTTTCAGAAATAGAATGAAATTCATCCATTGCTGGACCTACAATTAACCCTTTAAGTAAAGAGTCTAACATAACCGGTGCAGAAGCAATTATACCCTCTTGTATGGATACATAAGGTCTAATAGAAATCATTATTTATCCTTTTTTATTTATTTTTATTTCATCTTGTGCCTGTTGGTCAAACACTATGAAGTTATTGTATTTTAACATTTTTTCTTTAAAAAGTAAAATATTGCTTTCTATATAGTAAATACTCCAATCTATTTCACATTCGTACATATCATCATAATCTTTAGTAGGTATAATAGAAGACATTGAAGGTTCCATAACTCTTGATATATCAGAAAACATTTGAGATAAAATATTGTCCGAAACAGAAAGAACTAAATTATAGATTTTATAACCTAATTCTTCTAACTCAACCCTGTTATGTGCATATAATTTAATCTGCATTTGAGCATTTAACATATGAACTCCCAACAAACTTTCATTAGGGTTTATGTTTTCGCCAGAATTTATATGTACGGATATGTTTTCTGTACCAACAGGATTAAAGCTTGAGCCAGGCACAGCTAAATTAGCAGGAGATAATGTTCCCCTGTTAAATAATATGTAAACTGGATTTTCTCTAGCTTTATTTTCATTAAAGAAAACATCAGTTTCAATGTCTTCTCTACCTATATCAGAAAGATACAGGTTTGTTAATGCCATATAATAACCAATCATTTCCTTAGGGTTGGTTACCTTTCTGTTAAATGAATTTATTGTAGATGTGGAAAAAGAAATATCTATATTTTTTTGTTTCTCTACAACATCTATTACTTTTACAGAGTTATTGTCCAATGCCACCCATCACCTCCTTCATCTTGTTATGTAAATTTTCTTTTATAGCTTTATAAGCATTGGAATTCGTTGGCAGTGATGAAGTAAATACTTTTTGACTTATAGGGTTATTGTTGAAAAGCGTTAATGTTGTTTTGTGTATAATACTTAAATCACCAATATCTATAGAATAGATTAAATCCGATTGAGTTAAAACAATATCAGGAAGTAAAGTAATATATGCATTGTTTCCTACCGCAGGATTTAATGGTTGTTTACCGCTTTCAATAGTTGGAGAATCTACTGGTTGGTCATTAAAATAAAATCCATAACTAAAAACAGGTAATGAGTATTTATCTACATAACCAGTCCCACCACATGTTTTACAGTTGCTATTATTCGAAGATTTATAATCCTCATCCCAACAATCAGGGCAATGTTCTTTATTTTGTTTTTTAAATAAAAGCAATCTCATTCCATTTACGTTTTTTGCTTTTATGTAAAACTCTTGTCTTTTTACCCTATAAACTCCTCTTTGAAACGGTTTTAATTTGTAATTAGTTGTACTAACAGTAACATTCTTTACAACCTTATTGTCTTTTAAAAATTCCACTTCAAAAGGAAAAAAATCAACATTGTAGTCAATAAAATTAGAAAACCCTGAAAATAAATAATCTATTTTATCTTTATTGTAAGGCAACTCACCAACTATTTTTTTTTCAGATGAAGAATGCTTTGTCCATACCCGTAAAGTATCTGCCATTACATCTTCATCCCAAATATAAACAATAATAGAATTAACTGTATCTTTTATTAATCTAATCATCTAATATCCTATAGTAATTAAACCATCGTACATTTCATTACTACTTTCCATATCTGATGAATTAGAACGAACACTTCCCCAACATTCGTTATAGAAAGAAGATTTAGCCATAGCATTGAGCATTAGATTAGCTCTTTGTCTATATATTTGTTCTAATTGCAAATATTCGCCTTGCTTTCCATACAATGAAGTACCATTATTGTTTGTGTCAGCCACACTCACTTGATTTCTAACTTGAATAAAAGCCTCTGACCCCATTAAGTTAGCTATAACTAAAAACATTATAATGCTTTTTCTTATTTTACGACCTGACAAAGAAGGATATTGAGTCAATATCTCATCTTCTACCATAGGTAATATCACGTCGTACAAATCATCTCTAAACTGTTCCATATTGTCATTAAGGAAATTTAATTCTGGTTTGTCTTGAATAAATTCTTTAATGTCATCAATATCTACATATAGAGCCATGTGTTATTTTCTTCTTGATGTTGTTTTTCTTGAATTAGTTTTTTTAGTTTCAACAACAGGTTCTTTTGTTTCTTCAACAACAGGCTCTTTTACTTCAACAACAGGTTCTTTTACTTCAACAACAGGTTCTTTTGTTTCTTCAACAACAGGCTCTTTTACTTCAGTAACAGGTTCTTCTTTTTCTTTTTCCACTTTAACAGTTTCTTTTTTAGTTTCAGCGACAGACTTTTCTTTTGCTTCTTCCTCTTTAATAGTTTCTTTAAGTATATCAAGATAATCATCCTTTTCTTTTTCTACTTGTTCGTTTTTTGTTGATACACTATGTTCAATATATTCTTTAAGTGTTTCAACAGACATTTGTTTTCCTGTAACATCTTTTACAATACCTTTGTTAGTAACACAATATTGAAGAACTTTGTGAGCATTTGATTTTAAACTATCATCACTTACAAAGATAGATTTACTAGGATCTATTAATCTACCATTTAACACTAAAACTGCTTTACTTATGTTCGTAAAAGTCATTTTTTTTCCTTTTTTTTCTTAATTATAACATAAAAAATTATTAAGTAAAATAGTTTACCACAGCATAATCCATAAAATCATCGTTTGTATTTCCATTAATTCTTATTTTGTTTAAATATTTATCTGTGTTTATATTAAAATACAATATTTGTTCTTGTTGAAATATTTTTATATCATCTAAATGTTTTATAGATAAATCTGGTTGCTCATACCATTCTATTGTTTGTTGAATAAGGAATTCTTTATCATCGCTAATTTCATTAAAACCATCTGCTTCTATTCCGCCACCATCAGGAACTATTAATTTAGCACCATCCCCTCCAATTATTTTGAGTTCTGGGTCTGGAGGGCAGTAGAACCCTTCCATAATTTCATTATTAAAATAATTAACACACCCTAACCACATAAAATAAAAAGTATTATGTCTACCAAACCATGAATACCCTATTTTTTTAAACAGTTCATCAATACTTTTAAAGTTATCAACAACAAATCTAGCTTTAACTTCTTTTTTTTTGTCATGATACAATTCTATTCTTTGGTATTTTTGACTATTATATGAATCTAAAATCCATTCGGAATATCTTGCTTTATTTTTTGTTCCTTTTTTAAAATACTCACCTTCTCTATCCAATATAAAATATTTAGTTTTAGCCCAACCTTCTAAATTATTATTCACAATTTCTTCAGTAAAACACTCAACAATATAATCATTGTCACCTGGTTTTGTATAATAATATGTGTCATGTTCTAATTCCAATGGGGCACCATAACAAGGTTTTCCGGCTGGTCTACAATATTTATCCAATTCTGGTTCCCCATGTATTTGCCACCACTCATCTTTTAATGGGTCAAGTCCTTTTAGCCATGTAGCTACTGCCCAATCAGATGCATCACATGCACAAGGTGATTTGTATGAACCAGCTGTTTTGCAAGGGGTTGGTAATCCAGCTGTTAAACCTCTTGCAGGAAAAGAAGCAAATAAAGTTAAATGAACAGCAAAATTTTCCTTCAATACTAAAGATTTTGATTGTAAATTAAAATACAATGTTCTAAACTCGCCTTTATAGAAATATCTAAATTTATGTGTTTTGTATTTTTTTAATCTTTTGTAAAATGTTTTATTATCTACTTCTATATATCTAATATTGTGGTAATATTTGTTTTTCATTTCTTTTTCAATTGAGTCCATTAAAAATGGAGTTAACATTTCTCTCATTGCTGGGACTTTAATTACTATTTTTTTTTCATTTTTGTATTTACCGCACCCACCTTGTTCTGGAGGGGGACATGGACCTACCAATTTATACAATATAATGTCTTTTTGTTCATCAGGTATATTTGTTAACCATGGTTTTTGGCCTGGTATAACTTCTAATGTTTTTGGTTTTACTGTTGATATAAACAGACTAGCCATTCTATTCCTTTTTTTTTTATTTTAATATATTTAACATAGACATTGATGCAGCCCAATCAGGTGAAGTAGAAGCGGATACCTTGTCTAATGCTATTGGGTTAATTTTTATCTCACTATCTTTTATTTTAAGTCTAAATAAATCATTTTTGTTTATTTCAACATTTGTATATTGTCTGTGAGTGTAAAAAAAATCAACTATACTAGTCATTCCATTAATCCATTTCATTGCGGCCAACCAATTACCATAAAATAAAGTCATTGGTATTGCAAGAGATATTTGAGGCACTGAAAATGATGAAGGAATACTACAACCAGGACTGTGTCCTGTAAATGGAGGATTATGCACATTAGCTCTTGTTAAAGTTGTATTAAAGCACATTCTCCCACCAGCCCAGTTATATGAAGCTATGGATATGCTTGACATAATAAAACTGTTGTAATTAAATGAAATAGGTAGCCCTTCTAGAAATTCTGTTGACCCCATAAGGGCGCTATTGCCGTAATATGGACCATTTGCTATCATCCTTCCATTTCCTAGATTTCTACAGTTATGATACTTTTTAAAATCAAAATCATCTTTAATATCATCAGAAAAAAGTTCTGTCTCACTCTCTATTTTTACTGTTTTTGTTTTTTTATCATAATTTATGGTTGCTATTTTAATATAATCTTCTTTTTGGTAAGACACAATGTTACCATTCGATGGGTTTAAATAAACACTATTTTCTCCATCTTTCAATCCTATTACACAACCCATAACTTTAACAGAATCAAAGCTTATTTCAAACATATTACTCCTCCCTGTCCGTTATATTTATGTTTTGTGGAACTATTATTTTTTTCAATAGTTTACCATCAATAATAGGCCTAGTTGGAACCATATCATAAACTATAGAGTCTGAAACATCTCCCAGGTCATCAATATATCTTCTTATTTCTTCGATTGTTTCTTCTGACAATACCTGTTCATCCTGAGTAGAGACCACATCTTCAGCAGATATACTAGTATTAACCCCTTCAACACCTTTAATTAATTGATTATTTAAAGATTTTATATATTCGTTAGGATATGTATACCCCTTTAAATCTTCCTCAGTAAATCTCATATCTTCTTCTCTAAAATCTTTAACTTTTTCTTTATCAACAATAGCAGCAATATGTTCTTGTAAGTTTTCATGGAACATACCATTATCTGAAATTGAACGACCTTCTACCATTAAAGATTGTTTTTCTTCTATATTTGACCCATATAATCTTTTTGTTGTCTTATAAACAAGATTCCCTACTAACACCTTATCATCTCTTTCTATTTCAAAGTCAAATCCACTATAAGATAACTTATTATACACATTTATACAATCTCTCGTTGGTTCTGCCTTGCGGTTCGGGACATCTTCCACTAAAAATTTCCCATATTCTGGTTCTCCGTCTTGAAGAAAACTAGGCCAATATTTGTCTTTTTTTATTTCCTCCACTCCACCTACTTCATCAATAAACCCATGTCTTATTGGCATATCTATACCAAATTCGTCATTATTTTTATTAAATAAAAATAAAATTGTTTCATCCATTGCCATGTCAGAATAATTTGAGAAATATATTTGCATCCAAACGCTATCATATTTTGAATACACTTCTTTTAATGTTTTTCTTTGTGCTATTTTAATATGAAACACATTAGAATACACTCCCTTGTATTTTTTAAGAATATGTATAAACTTATACCTAAAAATATCTTTAAATACAATCTCATTTAAAAATATTGGTTTATCTAATCTAAATTTTTGTTCTTTAGAATAATAAGGATTTAAAGATCTAGGCATATTTATATACACATTATAATAATCAAATAAAGTATCTTTTATGTTTACTTCTATTATTTGTAAATAAAAAGGATATTTAAAATTATGTAGATTTAAAAGTTTTGATGTGGAAACAAAATTTTTCACAACAGGTTTTAAATCCATAATTCTTTGACTAAAATAATCAAAAGATACTTTATATTCCTTGTTGCCATCTATTGCTCTTAAATATCTAATGTCGCTACTTTTAATGTAAAAATTTGATTTATGTAAATAAAACACTGATGTCTTGGCTTCGATACTTATTTTTGAAGAATTGATGGTTGTTACTTCGTTTTTTATAGTAAACGAACAATAAGAGCTCCCTACATTTTTAATGAATTCATAATTTTTAAGAAATGAATAAAATACATTTTGTTTCTCTATAGGATAAGTGTCTATATAATACTCCACTCCTTTATAATTAAAATGAGTTTCTTTATTATCAAAATAATACACATTATTCATTTCTTTTTTTGACAATTCAAAACCAACCACCTTTCTTATTCCATAAGGGGATATACCCATGCGTTTACACTCATTATTTGCTTTTATAACATCTTCAGAAAGAAGTATTTTTCTATAATGCTCCATAGTTTCTTCATCCCAGTCAAAAGTGCCATCTTGTTTAGTTTTAAATATGTAGGCAGCTCTTCTATATGAAGGATGTAAATACACATTTAATAAATAAATCAATTCCACAGATGAAATAGTTTTCTTGTCTATTTCTAACCCATCAGAAGAATATAATATATTTTGTAAATACCCTGATATTTGTCCATTATTAGAATACAAATACACAAATAATTTATTGTAAGTATTGTTGTTGTTTTTGTTAACAACATAAAAACCAATGCCTTTTTTAATTAAAGAAAGTTTACCAATGCAAGAAGAACTCTTTAACGAATAATATATTGGCATATGGAATATTTTTTTATAAGGCCCTCTCATACTTTTGTATGCGTCCCCAGAAATTAAATTATCAAATATTATATTAGTCATAGAATAGTTAACTAATTTCACCCAATCAGTCTCATAAAAAGGGACAGCTTTGTTTGGTTTTTTTTGTACTTTATTAAATCTTATACTTCTATAGATTCCTTTTTTTTGAAATTCTGATGTGGAATATATTCTTAGTCTTATTAGATTGTTTATTCCAATAGGCCTTAGATTAATTATTTTTTTGTAGATAACAATATTTAAATCAGCAAAATCACCAATTATTTCATCTAGTGCCTCTATTTTATCTATTTTTGTTTTAAGAATAAATTCGGATGTCTCTCCATATACTACATTTAATTGGTAAATACCCCACATATCACACAGATATAAGCTAACCCCGTTTAAATTTACAACATTTCCACTTTTAACTTTACTAACTTCGAATATTTGTTTATAAAAATCCTTTGTGTCTATAATACGATATTTTCCTTTTGGTGCAACAACAGGAATTATATGTAAACAAGCCGAAGTTAATGATTTTAAATTATATGTATCTTTGTATTTTAATTTCAATGAATACACTGAGTTTAAATTATAAAGCAAAGATATATTTAAATGTTGCTCTTTTGAAGTTACAGGAAGTAAATCATTGTCTAATTTAACATTCCTAACAAATGGTTTAATAATGTAATTTAAAGAAATGGTTGTAGGTTCTTCTATAGTGTAATTATCTTCAACTTCTGTTAATACAGGAATATTTCCTATCCCAATGTATGGATTTAATGGTATTCTAAAAAAATAATTTTTATTTGTAATATAATAAGAATGGTTTTTACTGTTTGTCCACATACCGGTATATTCATTTTTCTCATTTAATCTTGTTAACGTAGGAAAATCGCAACCCATAAAAAACAATTTGGCATTTTTAATAACACCCCATAAATCCGTAAATACAAAAGCTTTTAGATTTAAGTTTTTTAAATAAAACATTGAAGAAGGTAAAACAAAATCTACTTTATAATCATTTATTTTACACTCAAAGTTGGCTCTCATAAGCACAGATTTTATTGAAAATAAAGCTCCAACATCATGAAAGTGAGTTCTGTTAAATGGGTTTCTTAGTGTTGAATAAAAACAATTATAACTATAAACTTCTTTTAATTTTTTGTTTTTAGCGAAATTAGAAATAGAAAAATCTATATAATCAATATAATATTCATTAAAATTGTAATACTCTCCAACAAATTGAACTACATTATTTGCTGACAAATAACATTCTGGAGTTACAAAACCTTTTAATTTTTCTTTTTTTATTTGAAAAGATATACATTCAATAGTTAAAGTGTTTAATGTTTGTATATTAAAGTGAGCTTCTATATAAAGAACCTCGAAAGTATTTAAATTAAGATACCCTAATACCATTTGTGATTAACCTCCATAATCGGACCATAATAACATTCTAAGTTAGATGAATGTATAGATAAATCCCATTGATTATATTTTCCATTAATATTTATTTTATAATTATAAGGAATATAATATGTATCACTATACCATTTTTTAAGCCTTATTGGTAGTATTACTTTAACAAAACTCTTAACAAGAGATAATAAATTAGTATTTTTATTAAGAGTAAACGATTGACCAAAAGAATAAATACTACTCAAATTTTGTTGTGTTGAAATATTTATTTTCATCTGATTGCTTTTTATTTGCTTTAAATCCTTGTTTCTTGTTTGTTTCGCAACATAAGTGTTATATATATTCTTGTTAGACAAGAAATACCGATGATAACCTATTGGAACATTTGTTGTCAAATCATTTAATTCATCTAAGTAAAAATTAACAACAAAATTACATTTACTGCTACCAACATTACAGTAAGGAACAACCATATTGTGTATCAATTTAAATATGTTTTTATAGGAATAATTATTTACTTTATAATATATATTATAAATATCTGTTTCTTTTTTTAAAAGATAACCAATGCTTACACCGCTAGTTTGAGACAAAACAAATAAGTAGCCAAAATTAAATAAATGATATTTTCTTGAATAGAATAAATAGAATAGAGATAAAAATGAAGCAGAAGTCCCTTTGTATTTATCTATTTTGTTTAAATAATTAAAAGTTCCACTTTTTACATTAGAAATAACTTTTTTATAATATTTTTTTTGTTCTATTTTAAAACAAGAAAGTAACTTCTTGTTTGTAACATATTTGTAATCTCTTAAAGGAGGGAAGATAAAACCATCTGGGTATTTTGTTTTACAGTCTTTCCAGACATTTGGAAATATTGACACCATGCAACTTGATTTAAATTTGTATTGCTTAACATTTAAAGGTATATCAATTATATCCCCTATAGGTTCTCTCCACTTCATTCTATGCATGTTTACTCTTAAAACAGCCTGATGACTATAAAAATCTCTTAAAGGTGTATTTACTAAAGAAAAATTCATACCTAATTCATATCCAGTTAATGATATTAGAATAGCATATTTATATGTCTGGTAAGGTGAATAAATACCAAATAAATGTATATAATTATTTATAGACATCTTTAACATGTTGCCGACACTTTTTGTGTTAATCGATTTTTTAAACAAAAGAGGGATATTTTTATTGTAAACATAATCGTTAGTATTTATTCTTAAATTTTTTATCTTAAAACTAATATCTGCATACGAACTATGAAGGTTATACATTTTTTTATATGGTAATTTATATTCAAATTTAAAACTTAAATATTTTTTATCAAATTCTTCTACAACAAGTTCTTTCTTTTTTTCAATAGAGAATACAACTTTCATGGTGTGATAATAAATTCCATTGTTAGTCCAAAAAACATTTCTTATTTTATTTTTATAAGAGCGTTTAATGTATTTGGCTTTAAATGTTATTCCATTGTGCACTACTTCAGAATAAACACATTTAATATTAAAATGACTTAATTTTCTTTTAGAATAAATAGAATTAAACTTAATGTTATTAATTTTTACATTTTCATAAAAAAAATCATATATAAATATATTTCCATTTTTGTATATACCATCCATATTTATATATGATTTTTCATAGTTAAAGAACAATTTTAAAACACTTGAACTCATAGCGTTTCTATATTCTATATTTATAACTGGTTTTGAGTTATAAGAACGGATCTTATAACTAGCATCCATTTTTACAACTCTAAAACCTATTTTCTCAAACAAAGAAACAAAAGTTATTTCACTAAAACTCATTACTCAGCAGCCACATCATCAAAAGTAAGTTGCAATTGAAAAGAATTTGTTAGCTCTGCCTCTAAAGCATTTGAAGCTACAACATTTAATTCTAACCAAATAGGAGTATATTCGTGGCTACCTATATCTACACTAGGGGATGAGCAAACATAACCATACATTGCTGGTATTGTTGCATTAGAATAAGGTTTTTTAAAGACTATATATTTAATGCTATCATCATCATCATCACTATCAATAGAATCTATTTGTGTTCTAAACATAGGTCTTCTATAATTATTAACAATTAAAATATTCATTCCTTCAACCATATTGTCAGCATCTTCTTTTTTTACTGTTATTTTGTCCTCACCATTATTCAATGTTCTAATTATTGGTGCATTAATATAATAAGTCATATTGTCCCAATCTTCATCAGACTCATATTTATTGTCATCATCTGCCGTATCAGCTACATCTCCATTAGCAATACTACCATCAGTATCTTCCTTAAACCATATTTCATTATTATCTGTATCTAAATCATCTATAGTCAAATACTGTTCATTAACTTTTATCATTCTGTCTCTTATATCAGAAAAAGCTTCTGCATCATCAGGAACATTGTCTTTATATTTTATATGAGTTCCTGCTTCAGTACCGTCATCTACATCTTGATCAAAAACAAACTGAAAATGTTCTAACTTTGTTGCTTCGTAAAGTTTAATATTGTCCGGTAAATCACAATCTTTAGAAATAGAAATAAAACAATCTTTCATATTTCTATCATCTGATTCATTTTTAATATAGACTTTAATTCTTTTAACTGCTCCATCTTCTCTTTCTGATGCTGTAACTTCTGGTAAAATGTTATTAACCTCTCCTGAAGGGATAGGGTCTAGTCCTATTAAACCACCATTCTTTTTGTCATCACCAAAATCAACATGCTCTGATTTGTAAAATTTCACATCTTCATATGTAATCATTTTGTATTCCTTTTTTTTAATTTAAGATTAAATAATGGGTTGGCCCCATATATTCTTTTGTTTTAATAGAGATTTTAACTTTTATAAAACGATTGAAAATCATTTCTTTTGTGTCTATATTATCAATCCCTCTGTAAACCAAATTTATAAAATAATTAGAACAATATTCTTGTATTTTATCATAAATATTCTCTATTTTAAAGCTTATTCCAAACAGAAAAGGCTTTATCTCTTTTACTATATCAGGAGAAATTTTGCCCTTCACATTATTACTTGTGGTAAACATTCGGTAATTCTTGTATTCATTAACCTGAATCATATTTGAAAAATCAATTCCAATATAATTAATATCCAACGCAACACATTGTTTTTTCTTTAAAGATATATCTATGGTTTTTATAGTAGGTTCTATTATTTTTGTGAAAGGTTTATCTTTAAAAAACAATATATTCTTACCTTTATATTTTACATCAATTACTTTAAAAGCTGAATTAAAATATTTTATTATCTTTAAAAAAATCGCTCTTTCAACATAAAACACCTTTTGATTAGCCAGCTCTTTTAAATTTGTGAATGTTATAATTTCACTTTCATAATTACTTCTATTCCATTTTAAGTAAGTGTCTTTTATTCTTAATTCATCAAAATCTTCTTCGTTGTAAAAACCGGGAAATCTAATAGCACTAATGCCGGAATAATGCTTATAAGTTTTGTAAGTGGTTTTAACATAATCAAATTGTTTAAAATAAATTGCTTTATAAAAAACATCTGGGGGATTAAGTATTATTTTTACAGGTAATATATATTGATTATTCATCTTTTTTCTCTATTTCTTGTGAATAAATATCAACTACACTATATCCTAACGATGAGATTAAGTTAATATTTTCCACCTCTCTTCTTGTATATGCCCTATTTAATACTACAATTTCATAAATTTCACCTTCAAAATAATATTCTTGGTCTAAAATATCTTCATAAGAGTCTTGTCCAAAATATAACTTTTTTATTGTAGTTTTATCATCATCCCCAATCACAAATTCTTTATCTATATCTACTTTTGTTGGAGATGGTGCGTTTAAATACAGTTGATATACTTGATTTAAAGTCTCAATAGAAACAAACCCTGACTCTTTTAGTAGTTTTTTAATACATAAACTTTTTGCATCTATGTATGCCATTGTTGTTGTGTTTGCTTCTAAATTCATACATACATCAGTATATGTTCTATACGCTTTATATCCCCTACTTAAAACTTGTACTTCGTCTGGGTTTAAATATGTCTCTTTAGGCCATATCTGCCTCCCATTTATAAATATAAATCCCATATATTTTTTTTCATCCATTTTTTCTGGATTAATCTGCACATTAGCTAAAACAAAAGTCATTGTTGTGTAGATATTTGTTGGTAATTTCTCTCCTGTATTCACATATTCATCATTAAATTTACAGTTATAACAAATAAAACCGTCTTTATTTGCCCATATTGTAATATGATGCGTTTGATTTCCATCGTCATCTATTCCATAAGCGGCCTCAAAAAGGATTGTCCCTCTGTGGTTAGTGTTATATGCTGAGAAATTCATATGAATAGTAAATTCTTCTTTTATTTTTGGTCCAATATGGTTCATATTCACATATCCACTTTTACTTAAAATTAATTTGTTTTTTAGATTTCTTATAGGTGTTCCTGTTTGTATAGAGGCATTTGCTCTTATTGGAGTTTCTGGATTTTTCCAATCCACCAAATGTAAACCCCTTTCTGTAGTTGCAACTGTATTATTAACATAAGAAAGCACATCATCCATAGGAATAAGATCATAAGCACTTTCTTCTACTTCTTTCATATCTGGAGAAAAAATAGATACAGAATATCTTTGTGGCCCATATTTTTCCCACATTGACCCTATTACTAACTTCATTATTTTATATGGTCCCATAGCAAACAATTCAGGAACTTTTGGTATACTAACATATCTTTTAAATGCCTGCCCTTTCTCTATCCACACTTTACCTTGCGTTCCACAAGTTGTAATAGTTTTTCCATCATTTAACTCTATAACATTTCTCCCAAAAGGAACATAAGCAAAATAAAGCCAATCCCCTTCTTCAAACTCTACAACTTTATCCCCATAATAGTTAGCGTAATTCTCTGGATCTGGAGGAGTAAAAGACATTGTTTCAAAATCACTTTCAAAAACATTACCAAAATAAGCATATCGTAACATTGTAAAATTTAAATTATTTGTTTCATCTGTAAATCTTATAAAAAAAGTAGAGTCTGTTACTATTTTAGTATTCACCACTCTCCCGTCAGAAGTAGGTTTGAATCTATTAGATAAATAAAAAACATCCATATTTGACATTTGAGATTTTAACTGATTTACATTTATATTTATATTATTTACTTTTTTTCTTAAAGAAAAATCTAAGTAAACTTCCATGGGTACTGATAACATATAATCTCCTTTTTATTTATAATTAAAATAAATATCAAAACAACTAATAAAAGTAATATCTTCATCTTGTTGCTCTAATGTTCCACTCGGTAAAGCAATGGGCGCATCTAAAGTTTTAGCATAAACACCATCTTTTGGGTTAATGATAATATTATTAAATATATTAAACTCATCCACCTTATCCGTATCACATTTAAAAAACATTGCTTTGCTTTGTGTGTTAGAGTAAATAAGAGTGTTCTCATCTGAATAACCAAAAAATGTTATTTTGTCTGTCGTAAATAAATACAAAAAACTACTTTCATCCGAATTCTTAACAACACTATACATTTTAGAACAAGTACCATTCCTTAACCCATATGTAGCAAAATTAGTGAAAGCATATTTGTCAGGTATAACAATAGGCTTTTCTAATGTTTTAACGGTTTCAATATTATCTCCCGCGTTAATATCTAAATCTGTAAATATTCTCCTTTTTTTTATAGTTAAACAGTCGACATCTAACATATATAATATACCATCAAAACCTCCATTTGAGTTTAATGAAAAAATAGTTTTTAATTCAATAAAAGAAGGTAATTTTGTATCAAAAATATCTTCTAAATCATCCTTTATTTTTCCCATTATAACAGTTCTAGCTTCATCTACATTAAAATCATTATTAATAGAAGATGTTACGTCAACCACTTCCTCGTTGTCACTGTTTGCTTGATATTCTACAATTGGCTCAATTTCTTCTTGTTTGTTTAGTTCTATAGTCGAATTATTGAATATTGTAAAAACATTTACTATTTTACTATAAAAATACAAATCATACCCACTATACGCAATAACACAAACATAAACCTTATCCATAGTTACAGGAAGAGCCTTTATCATAGCTATATTGCATTCACTGACATCAACATCAGGAAACCAATCATCTATAGAAACATTAAAAATAGCATTAAATTCATCGTTTTTTACAACACCCCCAAATACACCATCTTTCCCTGCTGAAAAAATAAAACCATTTGCTGTTTCTACTCCATTTGCTTCATACCCAGAAAAATAGACTCCTTTAACTGTAAAGTTGTCAGGTTTAAAAACTATAAAACCACTATAATCATTCGTGCAATACAAATCTCTAGACGAACAACAACCCATCATCTTTTCCTTTTTATGCAAAACATTCTACCAAAAGTATAATCATGCGCAAACAATCTAAAATATATATTTTGTTCTCTATTTGGTGTTTTTTTAAATTTTATTTTTATCTTAAATTTCATGTCTCTAGAAATAAAAGTATGCACAGCATTACACTTACACTTATACAAATACTCCCCTTCATTAAAAGGTATTTTCCATGTGTTTCCAGGATATTCAACTTCCCCTAAATCTTCTATTGTAACATTTCCATCGGAATCTTCACTTCTTTTTCTTTTGTGTATTATTAGATTAGACCCTATATCTTCTTTCATAGCAATTTTATCTTCTATTCTGTATAAACCTTTATTTATGTCTACAATAGGCTTTCCTTTGTTATTGTAAATAATAATACCATGTTCGTCTTTTAAAGGAATATTTTTATATTTATAGTTTCCTGGAGTTAATGGGATTGGGACGTAAGCATAAATATTATCTAATGGAGCAGGGTGATTTCTGTCATAAAACTCACAATATACTTTAGTTGGGATTTCTGTATTAGCTCTTAAGCTTTCCATTAAAATATATGATTTTTCAGCTATCCCTTCATTATCCGTTTTAGTTATATAATTAAGATTAATGTCGTGTTTTTTGCAAAAAGTATCATAAGAAACAAAAAAATTATACTCTGTCCCACCACCATGCGAATCTAATACGTTTTTAACCCTATCTTGCATATACATATCACCATTATTATGTATTGCAGCATATATTATTTTTTGCATTGAAAAGTCACTCCAAATACTCCCCCTTTCTCCTTCTTTATATTGTTCTTTCCCATAAGGAGGTGTTTTAAATAAAAAGTAATTAGGTCGAATCGTCATATCTCTCATGGCACCGTCTTTCTCTAAATAAGGATATAGTGAGTTGTATCTTTCAATAGTCGATACTCTACCTAACCCCAATAAGCCAGTTGCTATTGACTCGTTCATTAATTTTCGTTTAAGATTACCTTTTGTTTTTGTATTGTAGATAAATATTTCATCATTTGTTTCGTTCTCATCTAAAGTTCTTTCCATTCCTTTCTCTATATACCAAGCCCATCGTTGAAACACTTCATGAGATGAAAGCCCTAATCTATAATCAGAACTAAAATCACCCATATAATTTTTAAACTTGTCTTGCACTATATAACAAGTAGGTTTTATGTCCCCCAATATATTAATATGTGCTTTTCCAAGACAACCATTCCAATATAAAGCCGAGTGTGTAAATAAATCGCTTATAGATAAACCTGGATATTCTTTTATAGGTTCTATCTGTAAACAATCTTTAATGTAATTAGTATTGTATATTTTTTCTATTAAAGTTAAATAATCTGGGTTAACATCTGACCCTTCAGGAATCTCTGTTAAAAAAAAATTATTTTTAACTTGTTCTTCGTAATACTTTTGTTTTATATATCCAACTGTAACTTCATCCCTAATAATTGGGAAAGAATAAACTTTCTTTTTTAAATACACATCTAAATAAAATAACTTATCCAACTCATTTTTAGAGAAATAGACTTTATCCATCTCCACATTTCCTTTTGGAAAAACTGATGCTAGGTCTCCTATTTTTTTATCAAACGAAGGAACTAAGAAATTTCCTGTCATTATTTTATTAGTATAATTAAATATCTCCTCCGAACTATATGAATACCCTTCACCTTTTATATAATCAGGTTTTATTTCTTTAAAACTCAAAGATTTAAAACTAAAAAAATTAAGAACTCCCATTACATTTATAAAAGGTTCTCCATCTATTTTTTTAATTAGGTTTTCTATTAATGGCTTTGTGTCAAAAAAAAATTCTGTTTCTATACTCTCCACTAAATCATAATTTCTAAAAAATTTACCTTCAATTTCTCTTACTATATCAAAAAAAACAACCCTATATTCCCCATCAATAACCATACACAATTGGCCTTGATCATTGATAGATAAATAATCATTAAGGGTTATATACAATGTTATTGTGTTGTCAATATCACACAAATCAATTATATCATTTGCTCCAATTTCCCTAGTTAATTGTTCATCCCCATAAATAGAAAAATATTGGAGAATATCTTGAGTCATTATATTTTCTACATTATTACTCATACTATAATTAACTCCGAAGAAACTGTTTCTAATTTTCCAGATATTGGATGTATTCTTTGTATATTTTTATATATTCTTTGTTTTACACCTACATTTAACCATGGCCATAAATAGAATGGTCCATCTATGTTACTTATTTTTATTTTAGAACCTTTTCCAATTATTGGTGAACGCAATGTTTCTATTGCATTACCACCCGAACAACATCCATAAGAGCGATATACCATATTTGACAATCCATATTTGTGTACTTCATATTCGTTAGAATAATGATATTTATGACCGCATCTTGAAGTTGAACGATATCCTTGGCATAAATCATATTTGTAGCTTAATTCATCATAATCATTATAATATAAATACTTTAAGAATTTATCATCTTCATCGTTTATAATTTTTAATGAATATTTTGATCTTCCAACTCTTCCAACACTTTCAACAACTTCTACCCTTATATTAGACAGCTCTTCTCTATTTAAAATATACTTTGGTTTAAGGATAGCTTTAGAAAAATAAGTTTCAATATTATCGTTTACTCCCGCTTTAACCACCCCGTTATTATAAGTTAGCCATACATTAAAAAACTCATTAGAAGTATTTGGTAAGTATATGTATTTTTCGGCAGAAGTATTTAGTAAACCTTTAGTAACGAACACAATATTTTTATTTGCTAAATCCACATATATCTTAATATAATTATCCTCGTATATATCTACAGTATTTTCACTGTCCCAAACACTTGATGGTATCATTAGTCTTGCGCCAAATGAAAATTCTTTATTGTTAAGTGTTTTTTTGAAAAACAATTCATTATTTTTTAAAGCAACTGACTCATAGTTAATCCCAGATATATAATATGGCTTTTCTAAGAAAAAAAATTCTTCACCAAAGTAATCTTCATATCTTAATGCTGTATTACCATCTGGCTTAAAATAAGAGAAAATTTGATGAGATTTTGCTTCATCATAATTCATAACTCCATCAGAACTAGATATTAAAGGGGCTTTATCTTTAAACCAATTCTTAAATATAGAAACATCTATGGCTTTTTCTGCCCAAACCATTTCTTCTATGGTGATATTATTTATACTTATATTTCTCTTGTTTTTAACTAACTTATGCCCAACTTTTACACCAAATGGCCCTCCACAAGTAGTAATCCTATTAAAATTATAACCCCAATTTGTATCAACATTATTTTGAAACATAGTGTCGTTATAATACCACTCCCAACTTCCATCTTCTAATTGTTTTGGTTGTTTTAAAGACATGTAACAATCAAATTCTTTTTGATAAGATGGTAAATCAATAGGTTCGGAGATATCTATAGGGTATCTCCCTTCCCTATCATAAGTTAGCCTCATTCCTATTGAATCTAGTGTTATTAACATAAGAACCCTTTATTAATCCAATACATATTCTATAACTTGAATAACTGTATCAGGCATTGTAAAAAAATTTAAACCTCTTTGCTGTCCAGTAAAATCATAAGCCAAATCAAATGTAATTTCTATTTTAAAAGCATTATCTATTCCTGATTTCAATTCGGATAAAAGCCTACTCCTATGAGAATTAATACCATAAATGTACTCATTTTTATTTAATGTAATAGTTGTTGTGTTTCTTGCATAAACTTCTCTAGTTGAACCATCGTCAGAGTTTTTAATTTTATATCTTGTATCGTTATTATCATAACAAAATACAAATGCAACTCTAGCTTGTGTATTATCATTAGGACAAGCAGTGTCGGCATTGTAATAATCACTTATTCTTTCTGGTGCAGTAAGGGCATCATTGTAAGACGTCATAGTTCCTTTGTCATCCCAACGAATTCCTTTTACACCATCCCAATTTCTTTGACCAGTTTCATCTATAGCTTCAAGAAAAAATGTTGGAGCACCTTGAACAACTTTTAGCTGTTTTCTTGTTCTTACACCATCAACCAAATAGTCTCTCATACCAAAGAACATTGTTGCTTTACCCGTTGCTGGATCTATTCTTATTTGAGAATCCGGAGTTATTTCGTATCTCAAATTTGGATCATGATAAAACCTAAACCCTAATTCAAATAAATTAACATTACCACTAATTGCCATTTTTTATCCTTTTTTTAATTATTGTTTGTTATAGCGGCTATCCTGTGCCGCCGATTAATATACTGTTTTTACTTTACCAGCAAAAAAAACAAAGACTCTCTATTAGATTTCATTCTGTTCAACAAGAACATTTTGTAGACCAAGTATCTTAAATTTAAACGATAGGTCTTGACTATCTCCAGTATAATTTTCTGGAATATAAAAAGTAACATCAAATCTAATAGCATTACCAACTCCTGTTGATATTGTTTTTAATTTAGGGATAATATCATTAGCTTGTGTTTCATCATCGTCATCATTAGGGTAAGTATATGCCCAAAAGTCCTTAATATACCAACCATGTGGTAATCTGTCTCCATGAGACCATAACATAAATCTATCAGGGTGGTCATCATCATCACCATAAACATCTCTTCTAGTCATAATAATTTCTTTAGAAGAATCATCATCATCTCTTTTTGCAGCTCTAAAATACCCAGCCTCAACATTTGTAGAAGTTGACCATCCAAATTTATATTCACCTACATTAAAAAATCCCCAAATAACATCATCTCCATCTTCTGATAATTTCTTATCATCATCATCGTTGTAATAAAAGTTAGCAACATGATTATTAGGATTTAAAGAGATTAAATCTTCTTCATCAGGAGCAGTTACTTTTACAGATTTAACAAATTCAACAGCGGGAATTTCTTTTAATCCTCCATCTCCATCATCCACCAGTCTAACCAATGTCCATAGTAAGGTGTCATTTGGCGACAAAGTAAGTTTCGTTCTAATTGATTTTTGTTTTGCTGGATCATATTGATCCCAAGCCCCAAAATAAACTGTAACAGTTTGTTCTTGTTGGTTTACAGAGTTAAGTGCAATTTTAACATCACCTGCAACCAATTCATAATTTAAATCAGGGTCTTTAAACAATTTAAATCCAAATCTTTCCATATATAAATCCTTTTTTTTGTTAATTATAACATAAAAAAGTGTTTTATAAAAATGAAATATTAATTATAAGATTATTTTTTTGTGAAGAAAAAAGAAGAGAAAGAGGAATGATTAACTTCTTCTTTGTCCTTGTCCATATACTAAACCAGTTCCTGCACCTGCGGCACCTGCACCTGCGGCATATTTTAATTTTTTACCATGTTTGTCTACAAACCCTGCAACAGAATCTGCTCTACCTTGAGCTCTATTTGCTGCTTCTGCTTGTTTTCTATAAACTTCCATTAACTCTTCATGTTCTTTCTTGTGACCTTCTCTTAGACCACCGAACCATCCTGATTTGTTAGCATTTTTATAAGTATCAGCTTTTGCTAATAATTTATCTGCTTTTTTACCACTTCTTTCTGCTAACATTTTCATAACACTTTTCGCTGCATAAGGTGATAAAGCAGCTGCCCCAACTCCTGCACTTGCTATAGCAGCTTTTTCAGCTGTGTTAAGTCCATTATCTTTTTTCTTAGCCGCTGTCTTAATTAAATTAAAACTTCTCATTGTTAATCCTTTTTTTGTTAATTTTAACATATTAAATTTTTTTTTGCAACCTACCATAGTTTTGTAGTACAGTTTTAGGGTAAAGTACCCTATTTATTTTTAAAAACAACCTTTTAAATCTAGAACCAATATTCTTCATATAAACATCATTTAAAAAATTAAATTCGATAAATTCTTCCATAATAAACTCGTTACCTCTACTTTTTAATCTATCTGTGTCTTTTTTTGTAAGAATTTTATTTAACACAACACTAAGGTATGGGGCAACAAACATATTATCACTTCTGTTTTTTAATCTATCTGTGTCTTTTTCTGTGAGAACTTTATTTAGTAAATCATTAAGATAAAACACAATTACTGTTGTATCACCCCTACTATTTAATCTACTATCGGAATTAGTCTCACCCAACGAGAATAATTCTACATAATTATCCTCATTAGTTGGGTTAAAATAATCTTTACAAGATAAGACAATCATTAACTTTTCTTTATAATTGCATCTATATAATATTTAGATATGCTATCTAATACAGAAGTAAAAATAAAAGCAATTTTGTCCCCATTGTCTAAATCAGCATCACTAATATCAATAGTAGCTTTATAATATTTAACTTCATCAGAAAGACCATCCCATTCACTATCTGGGTCTTTTTCTATATTGCAATCTTTAAATGTGTACCCATCTGTCTTGTCTTTATATGAAATACTAACCTGTATATCATAATTATTAATATTAATTTCAGCCGCTGTTGCAAAATACAATGTTAATGTTGTTTTTTCTGAATCATATTGTGTAAATAATTCATCTATTACTGCAGGGTAAATGCCTGATTTTTTCTTATATAGCATTAATGAAAATTTAGAGCCACCATCTCTATAAGGGGAAGCTGTCATTATTTGCACCTTTTCTTTTTCGCATCTATAAGAAACGGTTTCTCCTGATATTTTAGTATTATAAATTTTACTAAAAACAGCTAACGATGATGATGATGCAACATCACCTGATATGTTAGAATCAACAATAATCCCGTTAACTTTTAAAGCACCATCAAACAACAAATAATCATCATTATTTATTTTGCAATTCTCTAAATAAATATCCCCATTGGTAATAGGTGATCTATCATCTTGACTTATCTCACAATTTATTGCTCTTATTGATGTAAGCGAGTCAGAATTTATTTGCCCTACTTTACAATTTTTCAACACAACATTACTATTAGATATATTATTAAACGCATATCCATTTACAACACAATTATTTAAATGGTAAGTTGAATTTAGTGTTATACCATCAACAATATGTTCAACCTTAAGATTTGATTCAAACATTTTAACTTTATCAAAGGCTACACTACCATGTGATCTCTCTTTTAATATAGTTCCTATATTTTCATATTTATTATTTATAAGTGTAATACCTTCAGAAACATACAACCTATTTAAATCCATTACACAATCCTGGTTACTGAAAGTATTTCTTATCGCATTTAAACGGAAATGCATATCGTCTGTTGAATTGTTATGATAAATCCATGATTTAGTTGACTTATATTTTGTGTTTATTGTATTTATTCTTAAATAGTTAACAATATCACTACTATCTGCATTTGTATAAAAAATATATTTATCTGTTTTAATAGAACTATTTTCGATATTAACATCAAGAAGATACATTGTGTAATAACTATCACCAAACTTAAAAAAAACACTATCTGAAATAAATTCAGTTTCTTTTATTTTTAAATATATTGTTCCTGCTCGATCACTTCCATTCTTATCACCATAACATCTAAATGTGTCGTTGCTGGTTTTAATTGTTGAATTAACAATATTAAACACAGAAGTTCCGTATTCAGCATCATAGTCACTATCAGCACAAAAAAATCTATAAACGTTTATATCTGAATCTACAACATTTACCCTTTTAGTAAAACTTCTAACATCATCATCACCATTATATGACATAACTGTACCACCAGAATCAAAACTAATATTTGTTCTAGTTATTTCTATTGTTTTATTTAATTTTGTGTCATTACTTGTTCCATTAACCCTAACAAAAGCATAGTCACGACCTTCAGGCCATGAACCAGCAGATATATCACAATCAATAAAACCTATTATTGAGTTTTTTATTATAAAACTTGGGTTTGTGTCTCTATCTGGGTAATGCATGTCTATATTTTTAAAATAAACTATTTTTTCATCATCTACACTAATATACGATTTGTTCTCTGCTGCAAAATTTGCTTTTGAACTATCATCATCATCCCAATCCTTACCATCATCTGGTCTATTATCCCAATACTCACCATCATTAGAGTGCGGCCAAGACATTACAATACCGAAAGGCAGAGATTTACTGGTATCCTCTGGAATTATTAATTCTGTACCTCTTTTAATGTAAAATATTGATATATTATCCTTATCTCCATAATCTACATTATCACTCCATAAATCTTTTATTGGTTTGTCTACACTTAAACCATCATTTGCATTATCTCCATTAGCTGGATCAACATAATAAATATTAGCCATTTTTTATCCTTTATTATCTAATTTCGTATTTCATTTGTATAATATTCATAGTCCCTGTAATTTTAATAGTGTCTCCACTAAAAACAGGTATATCAATTTGTTCATATGCGTACAACACTAATTTATCATTGTCATTATAGTAAATTTCAGATGTGTCTTTGTTGTTGTTTTTAAATGTTAATAAATTAGCTTCTTCATTAATTGAGATATCTTCGTCAGTAACATCATCAACATAAGTAATATTAACGATTTTATTAAACACAGGTGCACTAGAAAACATTTCTTTCATATATAAAAAAGCTTTATATATATTTTCAGTGTTTTTTAATAAATCACTTATTTCTTGTTGATTTTCTGTTTGTTCAAATGTAACATCTTCTTCTAAAGGTGAGTCAAATCTTGTTTTTATAGTATTTCCCATGTTAGAACTCCTGTACGTTTTTCATGTAATAGGAAAGTGTTCCTTTAACTTCAACTTTATCACCATCATTTTCATCTGTTTTAGGAATAACAGGAAATTCATATTCTTTCCCAGCAACAATCTCAAACTCTTCATCATTAAATTTAATGTAACAACTACCATCTCCCGTATTAACCACAAATATTCTGTTTGCATTAACAGGTTTATCTATCTCTACATAATCATCACTTTTAACTGTATCCATTTTAAGTATTGTTTCTTTATTTGGATACAATGAATACATAGCTCTTAAATATAAAAATGCTTTATATGTGTTTTCAGCATTTTTTAAAGTATCAACTATACTAGAAGCCGAAGTAGATTTTGTTTCTAAAGCAATATCTTCTTCTAATGGTTTATCAAACATTGTTGAAATAGTTGGCATAACTAAATCCTTTTTTTGTTTATTATAACTTACTATTTTTTGTTAGTCAAATATTATTTTTAATATAAACACAAAAATAATTTACTAAATAACAAAAAAATGTTAAAATCTAGAAAAAAAGGATTTAGTTGTGTATAAAAAAATATTGTTTTTAGATTTTGATGGTGTTATATTGCCACATAAGAATAACGATTTAAATAGTGTAAATTCAAAATTAGAATTATTAAATTTAATAATAGATAAAACTAATAGTAATGTTATTATACATTCATCTCTAAAATATGAAGTACAAAAAATCTTATTAAATTCATCTTTAAAAAATAAAGATAAAATAATAGGGACAACATTAGATACTCATGTTATAAAAGGTGGGCAAATAAAAAATACAATTAAAAAATATAATATAGATAAATTTTTAGTTGTTGATGATGATGATACTTACATATGTTCAGAAAAACACAACTATATAAACAAATCAAATTTCTATCATATTAACGGAGACAATGGATTAACAGAAGAAGATGCAGATAAAATAATTGCAACAATAAACAATCTTTAGTATAATAAATAAAAAAAAAGGAAAAACATGAATGCAACACAATACTTAATTAAAACGGCTTATTATAATAAAATAAAAGATAGATTCGGTAATAATAAGTTTATAATGGATTTTGTTAATAGTAATGAATTTAACGGGAAACAAAACAAATTACACAAAAAGCTAGATGAAATGCTAGCAAATGGTTTAATTACCCCAGAAGAACATAAAGAGTTAAAACATATTTCTGGACAGGGGTCTAAAACAAAGTTTAAAGCAGAAAGAGATCAATATAGGGCATCACAAAAAGAAACACCTGAAGTTAAAAATATACAACAAGAAATTAACCTTAACAATGAAACACCTATTTCTATCAAAAAATTAAAAAACAAAGCAGAAGAAAGAAAAAGATTTAAGCAAAAGATATACAATACAAATATAGATACTACAACTAAATCAGGTAATAGTGTTTTAAACTGGATGAAAGAGAATAAAATAAAGACTGGTATTGGGGCTGGTGCTCTAACATTAGCAGGTGGGTATGGTGTTTACAAAGCTAGACAAAACAGAGAGGAAAATGGATATTAAAATTCACATTTCCAATTAAAGGTCTTTAAAAACCTTTTTGTTTTCTCTACTTTAACTTTACAAACTCTTTTTAGTTTATGCATCTTTTTCATGTACTTTCCTATTTTAAAATTTTTGAACGGAATTCTATCATTTTTTCTTTATTATAGCAACCTGTTTCATTTGAAATTTTAATCATTAATTCTAAAAAATTAGCAAAGTCTTTTTTTGTACACTTTTCTCTATAACTATTTTTGTAGGAATTATGAAACATTCTGTGATGTTTTCCGCATAAACATACACCATTATCCATTTTATATCTTTCATCTGGGAAATAACTACCACTATCCATGTGATGAGCAGCTCTTTTTTTTATAGATGAACAAATTAAACATTCTTTTTGTGTTCTAATTATTTTTGCTCTCCAAATTCTATATTCTCTACTTGAATGCCATGTTGCCATAATATTCCTTTTTCTTGATTTTGTTTGATAGTATAATGCACTAATAGTGCATTATACTAAATATATGGAGGAGAATAAAGAGTGCGTCCTGAGAAGAAACTAAAATGTAAAATATTATAAGGAACACACAAAGGGGGATACCCTTGTTAAAAAAATTAAAACTTTTAATAGCAAGAAATATGAGTTAAAAATTATTACAAACAAGGTAAAAAAATTGTAAAAATTAACTATTCTCAGGACGATAGAGATTATACCTTATAGTTCAAATTAAATCAAGGGGTTATTCGTTTAAATTTTCTAAAAAACTCTTTTTTCTCTCTTACATATATGTCAAGTTGCTGTTATAATACCACAATCTTCATCAACAGGAACAAATTTCAATATAAATTCTAAAAAATTACTAAAATCTTTTTTTTTGTACATTTCTCTCTAAAAGAGTTCTTGTAAGATGTATGAAACAATTTATGATGTTTTTCACATAAACACACACCATTTTTCTCTCTATACCTATCTTCAGGAAGGTAACTACCAGAATTAATATGATGAGCCCTTCTATTTTTAATAGAACCACAAATTAAATAAGTTTTATCTCTTCTAATTATTTTTGCTATCCACATCCCATATTCTCTTGTGTGTGCTATTTACTCATATTTGTTCCTTTTAAATGTATTTTATATATTCTGAAAAAATTGCTTTTTTCTTTTTGTTTCTATTTTTATTTTTAATGTTTCTTAAGTAAGAATCATTTAAAGGGCTTTGAAAGTTACTAGCATGCTTATGTTCAAACTCTAAAAGTTTTTTTCTGTGATGTCTATTTAATTTTCTTCCTTTTCCATACTCCCAGTTTAAAAATTCTGGATTGTCCTTTCCAAGAACTCTCCTAACAAGTTTTTCTAGTGTATAACCTCCATTATTTTTCGAGTATTTACCAACTAACTCTAAATCTTTTCTTAATTTACCCTTTGCTGTTACTAACAAATTATGGTCTAATCCCTTTACATTGGACACATTGTAATGTGTAATTTCATCATCTTTTGATTTGTTCAAATCATACCAATTTACTTTCTTATTTCTATTAGAGTGTTCATTTAATTCATGGAATAGAGTAGATCTTCTTCCATTTGTTTGTTTTTGTTTTCCTATTATTATACCTTTATCTCTAAAATATTTTCCACCTATACCTCTCGCTTGAAAAAAACCATCATCAAGTAAATCATCTAATGCTTTGTAAGCAGCTTTGTTTACTAAATCTGGTTTTTTCTCTTCAATTTCTTGATAATCTTTTAATAAACTATTAAAGTAATTTTTATTCATCCCACCTTTTGCATTTTCTAAAAAACCATCTAAAGAATTTTTCTTTTCTTTTATCCAATCTAAATACTTTCTTTTCAAATCAAAAAAATTAAATAGCTGAGAATGTGTTAAAACTGAAAAGTCTTTATTTTTTTTCTTTATCCCAGAAATTCGTCTATTTATAGATTTTATAAGTTCTTGTTCTGTTATAGCTTGTTTATACAATAGAAAACGATTAGCTCCCATTTTATTCCTTTTTTTTTAAAATTATACAAAAAAATATTATTTTTTTTAGATATAATTCCAACTTCAAAAAAAATAAAGGACTAAAACATGCCAAAACTAAAAAAACAATGTAAAAGAATAAATGTAAAACTTCAGAAGTTTAAAAGATTTTTAGGGGAATTTAATTGGAAGTGTAAAATAGAACCTTAAAAAGGGAAACATTTATTGCTCCACCTTTTTAAATCTATCAAAAAATTCTTCTTTATCTCTTACATATGTTTTAAAACTGTCATCTATAGGAGCATAAGCTACACCTTCAACCCAATCTCTATTACTTCCGTTTGTTGTAGGTTTAAATTCTACATTTTCAAGTAAAACATATCTCTTCCCTTTATATTCATACAACAAGTCTTTTAGTAAACTATCTGTGCGTTTATTAAAGGCCTTAAGACAAGTCATTTCACTTTCCAGTAACATTTTCTTTTCGCGATAACAAGTTTCTATCTCTTTATCTTTACCCAAAAAATTACCAAGAATATAAGAATAAAAAATCAGCATAAACACATAAAAGTTTAAAAGAGTAGGTGAATTTTTTACATCCATTATCAATACACTAATAAGTAGTATCATTATAATACTAAATATTATTAAAAAGATTTTTATTATATCTATATTCATAATACTACCTTATGTAATTTATTATTAAAGTTATCATGATATAATAAAAGTTGAAAATCTTTGCATTTTTCTTTAGCTTCTTCTACTGCTTTCTCATACATTAAATCATAATCAATCTCGCACATATGAATATTCTTACAAGGATTATTAAACATACTGTAATCGTGGAAAACAATAAATTTACCATTTACCCACTGCGGCATTGTTTCAATCTCATTAAGTATTGTTTTACAAGCTTTTGTATCTCCTGATACTATAACTACATTGTTTGCTTTTTTATAACCATCTGCTTGTTTATAAGACACAAATTTAAACCCAACAGCATTCATAGTTCCATGATTTACATCAAAATAACACTCTTCTGCATAATCTCCATGTCTATAGTCATTACACTTTCCTACTTTTTTATATTCAACCATTCGAGCAGGAATATTCTCACCATTAAAATATTCTGTATCAAATCTATTACCAAATATGTTTTTTAACTCTTCAATAATAGTAGTTGATGTTCTAATAGTTGTTTTTTTACCGTAAACAAAATATCTACAATAAATTAAACCTTCTAAATCAGCTATATGGTCAAAATGAGTATGAGTGATATAAACTTCCTCGATTTGCCCTATAAGACCTCTCTTTTTTAATACATTATTTACTCCGTGTCCACAATCAATAAGTGCAAGGGAATCATTTTCTTTTCTCATTAAGAAACTTGATGACACCTTATCAAAATCAAATGCTCCTGCGTTTCCTAGTAATTCTATTTCTCTAATCATTTTTTATCCTTTATTTTGTATTCCTCTTCTTTTATGTCTTTTATATGTTTGTAATTATTTATAAACATTATTACAATAGTTGTATCTACAACAGCAGCTGCTAACATTCCATACCAAATATCATCATTACCTATGATAAATAACGCTAAAACTCCTCCTATTAAAGCCCCATCTGCCCAAACATGAATTCTTGTTGTTTGATATTTGCTTATCAACTCGGGATTAATTTTTGTTATGTAGTTAGTTAAAAATACACCATAAACACCAAATATCAATCCATCAAAAACAATCAATGCAGATAGATATATGGCTGCTAAAAAGTGATTATAAGCATAAATAAATGGAATAAAAACTATAAGCAATGTAGATACTCCTATTAATTTATGAGCAATTTGTATCGTTAACTTCTTAACAAGGAATTCAGTGTATTTAGATAGGATTACACCAAGTAATGTAAAAAATGGAATTAACCACAAAATGCCTTGAAATTCTATCCCTTTAAGAGCTGTAGATACAGGTGATGCAAAAGCAAGACCTATTGCATAAATAAAGTTCAGATAAAGCCTAAAACGAATAAAAGAGTCATCAAACTCATTTACTCGTTTTTTTACATTAAAGAAATCAAACATTAGTGATGTTCCTCTTCTAACACATTATCTGTTAAAGGTTTATCATCAGTTTTTACATACTCAACCATTTCTATATCGGCATCAAAACTTCTACCTTTTCTTGCATTAAGTCTAATAGTAATTTCACTTGGTTTTACATTTAACTTTTTAGCAGCATATTCTGCTATTGCATCTAAAATTTCGTCGTGTTCTAATATTACTTTCATTTTTCATCCTTTACAATATATTTAACTTTTGCGTATTTCGGTTTCTTTTTACATTCTTTTAGATAATGAATCTTATCGGCAGGAATTTCAACAAAATAACCTTCTTCTTTTTGAGATGTTCTAACAATTTCCTTAAACCATTTAGGTGGTATTCCAGAACTACAAGGGTCAACAAAGTATCTCCAAATCATAACCTCTTTTAGTTCTATGTAACCGGAAATAGTTCCATCATGTCTTCTTGTGAAAAACGCAACATCAAATGTCATTCCGTCATCAGTTTCAATTCTTCTTCTAATAACACCAATTAATGGTTCTGTCTTATCAACAGATTTTTTTATTTCTTTTATATCTTTATCTGATACAATTTCTTTGGGCCAATACCCTAAATGATTTTCATTTGTAATAGCAGGTAATCTAAACACAACTACAGTTCCCACTTTTAAAGCATCCATACCTTTTTTAACAATTTTATTTTTTAGCATTATTTTTCCTTATCTTTTATTTTTAATTTTTCTATACATTCTTCAAGCTCTACTTCTAATACAGATTTTATATCCACTGGTATGTCTGGCAATGTCATTGAGTATATCTCAACCCAGAAAGGCAAATCCTGACATGGATAACAAAGTTTTTCAATGGCTACATAAAAACTGAAGAAAGCTTTATAGCCATCATCTAACTGTTTCGGCAACCAAGCAAATTTAGTTCTTGCTTTATATTTAGTCCCTTTGAAATCTTTTATCACATACATGATGCAACCATTATTCTAGTAAAATATCCAATGATAGCACCACTTATTATTCCAGACAGAAAAGGAACTAATAATTTTAATACTGTTCCTTTTACATAATTAGAAGCAATTGATGTAACATATCCCATTGCATATACTATTACAAAGACCATAATTATTTTCATTCTCATGTCTTCCATGTTATTTGCCTTTAAACTGCTTAACTACATTCTCATATTCTGGGTCTGTGCTTTTCACAAACACCCCATCAGGAGTTAAAAAACCTACTCTGTCTTTAATTTCATTATAAGCCGCTTCAATACATTCAACTAACTTATTATCACTATCTTCTGCAAGAGCATTTAAAACACTTAACATTTTATTTAATGTAGTAAAAGAAGTTTCATATCTTCCTTTTGCAATTAAATCATTAAGTTCTCCTAATTCAACCTGAATTTTAAGTAATATTACAAAATCAATATCATCGCGTAGTTCTTCAAGCGTTTTATCATACCCAACCATTCTCAAATCTAACTCATCACTATTTAGTTCTCTTTTTAGGATATCTGCTACCATAACCATTACAACAAAAGTATCTCCAATTGCATCAATAAATTTAGAACCATCACCTTCTAATATAGCTTCAGATATTTCACTTGCTTCACTGTTAAGTTTTAACATTTGTCCTTCTACTTTACCATTAATAGTAATACCATTTTTTCTACCCCATTCAGAGATATTGTTTCTTAATTCTTCTAATTGTTTTACTGTATTCATCTTTTCTCCTTTTTTATTAAAAGCATTATTTATTGCACCAATTTCTAAAACTTCCATCATTTTCCTTTTTTGTAGATTTTTTCGAACTCATTACCCAATCTATACAATTCGTCGATAGTTTCTTTTAATTCATTTTTAATTTCTTCTATCTCTCTTTCATTTTTCTTTACTTGTGTTTCACGATATTCCAAAGTAGCAATCCTTCTATCCAACATTCCTATTTCAACTTCTATTTGTTTTATTTTATCACAGCACATTTTAAATCCTTTAAGTTATAAAGAAAGAAATTATTCTTTCTCTATAACCCATTTATAACGCATTATGTCATCTTGTGTAAACACATAAGGTTTAACAAAGATTTTTTGTGTTATAGGACAAATATCAACAACATCGATATGGGCTTCATAATTCACTTCCGTACCTTCTTCAAATACACCTAATAAAGGCGGTCTGTTTACCTTAAATTTACTTCCTGGCACATAAATTAAAAAACTATCTTTCCAGAGCTTATGTCTCACTCTGTAACCTAATTTCAATAATTCTTTTGCTTCACCAATATTAAACTCACCATCTAATGATTTGTATGGCTTCATCGCTCTGTTGCTAACAAACCAACAATCTGGATTTTCTGCAATAGGTTCTTCATTATTATGTATCTCGTCTATATTATTTATATCCCCCATAATTACACCAACAACATCTCCTGATAACGCTTCCACAATAGCAGGCTTGTCTGCTTTTGCTACACCAATAAAGTCATATTTCTTTAGCAGATTATCTAAATCCAATCTTGTTACTTCTAACCCTGTGTGTATTCTTCCATCTCTTAAATATTGTTTTAACTCCACATTGAATCCTTTATAATTCTTCTTGATATAACTATTTTTTTACCATTCTCATCCGTTTCCAACTCTCTATCGATTTTAGCTCCAGGAACAAAAGTTACAGCTTCAGCTACATTATCACCTTGTTGAGTAGTAACTTGAATAACCACTCCTATTCTTGGAATTTCCATAGCTTTTGTTGATTTCATCCAACCTTCACTTTCACTAGATGCTTTGCTTATTAATTCAAACAAATCACCATTACCCCAAATCTTAATATCTTTTACATTTTTCTTTACAGCATTAGCACAAGTATTTCCATATGTTTTTGATTCTTTCTCTATCTCCACATAACCTTTCTCAAAAGCCTCTTTTGGACTCCAACTTTTGTAACCATCTTCATATTCAACATAATACCCTTCTTGTTCGTCTTTCCCCACATCATAATCTCTAACATATCCCCAATGACCTGCTTCGTGATATTTCATTGGTTTTGCTTTAACTACTTTAATAGATTTGTATTCTTTTAATTCATCCATATTAATCCTTTTTATAACATATCTTCTAATTTTATTTTATTAATAAACATTACACCTTCATTGAATTTAACCGCAGGTAATTCATTATATCTAGGTAAACTAAAATTTTTTTTAAATAAACTCCAAACTCTTCTGTGTAATTTTGTAGCAAGTTCTTTATTGTCTCCTGCTAGTGCAAATACTTTTTGATTTTTTAAGTCAATAAGTTTTTTTTCTTGCCATCCTTCAAGTCTTTTTGTGTCTTCAAGAACTTTAACTTTTGTTTCCACTTCCACTAACTTCTTCTCATGGTCTTTTTGCACTTGAAAAACAAGTTCTAATATTTCCATTGGATTTGAAGGTAGTTTTTGTTGTTGTTTTTGTTTTAATGTTTTTTCCATATTATTAAATGCTTTAATATATTCCAACTTCCACTTCTTTGCTTTTTCACCTGTAAATCCCATTACATAATATGAGAAAGCATCTCTATCAAGTAAATACATTTTGTTTTTTTTACCTGATCTATCTGTGTATTCACTGGGCACAATTTTATGCTCAGTTAAAAATTCGTTACAAGCAACATCATCTTCTATAGCTCTAATAACTACTTTATGTTTTTTACCAAACACATCAGCGATAGTTATGCTGTCTGTAAACACAACATCATTACCATTGTCTGTAGCTATTTCAAACCTAATGTTTTTCCCATTCAAACTAACAACTTCTTGCTTCATAAGGTTTCCTTTAAATGTATTAAGTGCAGAATGTGTGGAAGAGACCTACCAACATTAAACACTTTGTAGAGGGTGGTGGGTAGGTCTCAAGTGTGCCACCCTCCACAAAATGTTCTTTGTAGAACAAAATGCTACAACGAAATGTTTTTATCAGTAATAATTATAACAAAAAAAACTTAAAAAGAGATTATAAATAGAAGTTTTTTTTAAAATAAGTAGAATTAAGAAAAATATTGTTTTATCTCTCTTAATTGTCTATCAGTAATCATAGTTTCCACATTGATATATTTAAAGTTCTTGTCTTTTATATCAGACAAATCCATATCATCTATGGCTACAACAAGTATATCTTCTTGTAATAATAGGATTTTAATATCTTCTCTCCTATCACCACAGCTTACTCCTATTATATAAGGTTGTAAATAGGAATTCATAACATCTACAATTTCTTGCTCAAATTCATCTCCGTAATCAAATTCATCTTTAAAAATAATCAAACCATTGTCATTTATTTTAAATAACATCCCCCAACTTGAAGTCATAAACAATTTAGCCTCTGTTTGTTGACACAAGTGAACGAGTCGCTCAAGATTAAGTTTAAAAATTTGCAACCTATGCTCTTTAGGTAACATATTGTAGTGTGGTAATATACAGTCATCTATATCGAAACAGATTATTTTATTCATTGTTCTCCCTTATCTCTAAAAGTATCATAAAGTTTGCCTCCGGCTGTTGCCAGCCCCCCCCTATCTGCATTCCTACTCCTAATTTACTATTATCTTGTTGTTTATGTGGAGTGTTGTTTGCATAATCTTGTGCTGTCATTTTCTTTCCTTAAATAATATAAAAAACATCAAGATATTCTTTATTTTGAGAGTTTTCAATAATAGTATTTACTTTAAAGCCTTTTTCTTCTAATTCATTATATGTATATGCAATATTGTCAGAAAGACGATCATTTATATTAAATTGATATTTAACATATTTCTTATCTTTAATAAAATCATTTACATCTCCTAACCAAATTGTATAATCTACTAAACCTTTACTACTGCAATGACTAACTCCAATTAAATTTGAACTATCGTGTTCTTTTTCAGCAAGTTTCCAAATTCCTGAAATATCTTCAACATTATATACTTTGTATAGTTTTTTAGTTTTCATCTTATATCCTTTAACTTTAAGTTAAGTGGTGGACCACCCAATTATTTCATTTATCATTATCCCTTTTATTAATAAGCACTAGTTGGAATCGCACCTATCATGTCTAATGCTTCCAATGTTTTATATTTTTCTCTATAGGCTTTATCTGTTTCCACTTGTTTTTTATATATTTTTTTTAGTTCTTTATCCATATCTTTTTCGTTTTCGTTAAGTTTCCTATCATTACCAAGTAATGCAGCCCCTAATCTAATAGCAGATATACCACCACCAGCTAAAGAGATATTTCTTAATAATTTATTATCTTTAGAAGCTAAAAATCCAGCAGCAGACAATCCAGCGCCACCTAATGCTGAAATTACCCTGTGTTTTTTTGTTACAGGGTCTTTAGAACCAGAGCAACTAAAGTTTTTACCATATATTTCTTTTAGTTTCTTTTTATTTTTTTCACAATAAGCGTGTGTCATTAACCCACCTGCTACTGTAGTACCAAGACCAGCTGCTACCATCTTATTGTTTTTAGAAGCTAATCCTCCTATACCCATAGAAAGACCTACTGGTATAGAATTGCTTAATAGTTCAATATTTCGAGATAATCTATCTCTTTCTTTTTCTCTATTATTCATTTTTATCACTCCTCTTATAGTGGTGGCCAATCAGTATTAGCCATTAAAGCAGGAGGCCATTCAGTGTTAGCCATTAAAGCATCTCCACCATCACCTATCTTACTGCAAGTTCCCATATCGGGCCACCCAGCTTTAATTGAACCTGCATCACCACAAGTCCCTAAATCTGGCCACCCAGCCTTAATTGGTCCTATATCACCTTTATACTCAACATAACCTTTTGAAATCATTGTTTATCCTTTTTTTTGTTTATTGTATCAAAAAAAATAAATACATTCAATCAACTTTACTCAATTCTACTCAAAACTTAATTCCATCCAAAGACCACCAGCAAATCCAGCAGTGGCAATAAGGCAAGCAAAACCGATTATATCTTGATGGAAATTAAAAGCAACCTGTGCAGCTACAACAGTAACAATAGCTCCTGCTATAAAACCAAATATTTTATTTGTTTTCTTTGTTATATAATCTTCTTCTTTAAACATCTTCTTTTCCTTTTTTTATTATTTTTAGGTTCTTCTTTTGTTTCTGTAAGCATTCTTATTTCTTGTTTATATGCATACAGCTCTTGTTCTATCCTATTCAATCTTTCTTTGTCCTTACAAACACCTTTCTGTTCTTCCAATTCGTCTATTCTATTTTGAAAGTTTTGCAAATATCTTTGTTTTTTTAAATCATCCATTTTTACATTCTTTCAATGTTTTATATACAGCATATAAAGTACATTCTTCGGAACTAACCAAACTACTACCGGGAACAAATTGTTCTAACTGTTCAAAAAAGTCATCTCTGATTTTTGCTATTAAGTCTGATTTTGTTTCCCAATCTTTACCCTGTTTCCCAAATAGTTTTTCAAATTCACTCATGAACACTTTCCTGTTCTTTTACTTTTCCCATTATCACTAAAGACGAAGCGAAATCCATCATAGAGTTAATGAATATTTTTGCACTTTCACTATTTCCAAACACATATGTAAAACCTATTTCATTGTTTATGTCAGGTATTGTTACAACATCATATAATTGCCCATCAGATAATTTATCATATTCACTCATTTGTTGCTTAATTTTATCACCAAACAAACAATTCCATCTGATAGAAGTAATTCTCATATTGGACATTTTAATTTTCTGTATGCCTTTCATATAGAGTTCTCCGTCTTCAGATATTACATCTATACTTCTACCTAAAGCCATAGGGAAAGAAGCTAAAACAGGTGTTTTTACTTCTTCATCTTTTTTATCTTCTGTTTTTACGAACTTAAAATTATCATAATCAAATGCTAACTTACTCATTCTGTACTCTTTTCTACTAATTTGTTTTTGAAAGTTATTTTGCTTTCATATATCTCCATATTATCACCTATTTTTAAACAAGACATTGTTTCTGTTACTTTAATATTTTTCTCAAATAAGGTAGATTTTATAACTATATATGATCTAATTGAAATATTTGAAACACAATAACCTCTATCTCCCACTAATAAAAACAACCCTATTCCACACATATGATTAGTAGAACCAGTTAAAATCAATTTTACCTTTTTAATTGTATTTGGATTAAAACTATCAACTATCTCCGCCATTCTATTGGCAGTAGTATTTTTTAGTTTTACATTATTCACAAAAAAAATTGGTTTTTTATCTGGAATATGACAATGTATTTTATCTTCATGTTTATGTTTATATTTATCACCATTATTACTTAAAGGTTGTAAATCATCTTCTTCCACAACTTCTAATAACGCTTCAATCTCCTCTTGAGACATTAATCCTGACTTTTCTTCAACATTCGATTTATGTTTTTTTTCCATTTTGTTTCCTTTATTTGATTTGTGTTTTTTCATTTTATTTCCTTTTAAACATTCTTCTGTTTCTGTATTCTTTTCTTTTTCTTCTGTACTTTTTACAACTATCTCTTGCCATTTGGCATAATATTCTTTCAAGGGCCTCAAAGGCCCTCTGCTGTGTTTTATTTTCAACACATGCTTTTCCGTATTTACCACACATTATGGATACTCTTTTACATGTGTTTATTTTATAACTATACGGCATTATTTACTCCTCAAACACTCTTCCACAACCTATTTCTTCTAAAAAGTCGTTAAGTTCTTTATCGGAACAGGTTCCATTGTATTCTGTTTTGTCATCACTCCAAACATCGCCTGGCAGAGAACTGTTACCATACACAATCCCTGCAAAACTTTTTCTCACCATTTCATAGTCCACATTTTTTATTTTTAAATCGAATATTTCTACTGTTATCATTACTCTGAGTCTTTTATTCTTTTTTCGATAAAAGCTTTAATCTTTTTTTCTTCTACTTCGCTAATTTTGCCTTCTATATCATCTAAACTGCCAACATACATAAACACAATACTATGCACACAAAACGATTCATCCCATTCATATTCTTCTATATCTGCATTGTATTTTATCTTCGTAGGCACTGGGATTTCTATTTTAACTAAAAAACCATCATGTGGAAACAATTCAGATATCATCTCTATTGCAAACCTCATATCAGATTCTTCATATATATCTTTAATTAACGCTGTGCTTAGTTTTACATCATCCAAAACTTCAACATTCTCTCTAAACAACTCTTCAATCAAATCATCAAAAAAAGCATCCATACTAACACACTCACTATGTTTTAATATTTCACTTGTTGGTAATATTCTATTTATTCTACTTCTAGTTTCCATAATATCTTCTCCCAAACATTCTAACTGCACCATACATCAAATTTCTTCTCCACCAAGAAACACCTAATACTTCCATACCTTCCAAGAATATCTTATCGCATATTTCTCTAGGCAATTCTCTGGTCTTGTATAAAAAATCGTGAATTACAGCTGCTTTTGCATGTTTGTCGTAAGGACTCATAACATTCCAGAATACTCTTGGAATAGATGCGAAATCTGTAGTAAACCCTTTTTTTATCGTTATCCAATATGGGTTTTTTGTTTCATTAACAATCACATTATCATACGGTATTGATGTGTAGTAACTGAATTCTCTACAAACTTTCCACTTGTTGTTGTCTAAATATTCTACAACTAATGGCTCAGTAAAATTACTCATTATTCTCTCCTTGTTTTTTATACGCTATTACATTTATTTTTGTAGCATATAACTGTTATAATTATACCAAAAAAACATTATATATAGAGAGTTTTTTTATTTTATTTTACATAAGGGGGATATTTTTTGAGTGTAGGTAAAACAAGTGGAAAGGGGGTGAACCACTTGTAAGACTATAATTATACATAGCAATAGAATTATATCTAACTAATTCTTAATTTTAACTTAAAATTTAATTAATCTGCATTACAAGATGTATTTAATTCTTTAACAATGAAGTCGTATGTAATACCTTCATCATTTTTATTAATTTTATATACAGTAGTATCTCTATACACTTTCAAACACACTTCTCCTGTTGAATGCCATGATATATTAAATTCTTCGTAATTTTTATCAGTATCAAACAATGGATTATCTTTAATTTCATTATAATATCTTTTTAAGTCTTTATCTTCATCTATAATTTTAGACAAATTCTCTTCTTGTACTATAGTGTATTGTTCTGTTGCTTTAGTTACAACTTGATGTCCCACACTTGGTAAATTAGCCGTTTCTGCATTCTTTTTAGTTGTTAAGAACTTAGGAACTGCTACTGCTGCCAATAAACCAATAATCACAATAACAAAGATTAATTCTATTAAGGTAAATGATCGTTTTTCCATGTTTTTATTCCTTTTTTTTAACACAATTATATTAAAAAAAACAAATATTCAAAATGATGTTATTTGTAAGGAAAAAAGAAGGAGAAGAAGTTGTTGGTTTATAAAAGAGCAGAAATAATACCTCCAACAATCCCACCAACAAATATACCTGTGAATAACCCAAACACAAAACCATTGTATTTTTTATCTTCATTAGTCTTATCTTGTTCTGACATATAAGCAATTTTTTCTTTAAATCCTTCTCCGTATGCTCTATTAAATGTTTCATTAAAAAAATCATCATAATCAGAGAAGTATTTCTTTTTAGCAACAAACAATTCTACTTTATGCCCATTTATTTCATAAGTAACAAATATTTTAGAGTAAGGTTCTTTATTGAATATTTCTGTAATTCTAGACAATACATTTTTCTTTAATAAGTAAATATTATAATTTTCTACACCCAAAGCAGCTTTAATTACACCTGCTTCACACAAACAGTTTTTAATTAGTTTTTCATCTTTCTCTTCAAGGTATATAGATAGATAAACATACATCATTAATGTGTAATAATTTTTCTTTGTATTCATTTGTAATACAGGTTTTATATCTACTTTAAAGAACATATTCTCTTTATCTTTGTTTTCTTGAATATAATCTATTAGTGAGTCATGTAAAACAACAAAATAATTACCTTCAAAATCTCCAATTTCAGAAAATATTTTTACATTTGTTTTTTTATCACTAAAAATTACATCTTTTTTTTTAGCTCTCTGCAAAACATCAGCACTAAAAAGCGTCTTTCTCCCCATATGTTTATTTAGATCTTGAACATTTATTTTTATTCTTTTACCAGATAAATCATCAGTTCTAATATCAACTAAACTAAACACATACATAACCAATTTATAGATTGTTTCTGTTATTCTTTTTTGTGGAGCACCTTTAGCAACTATACGCGGAAGAACCGCATATACTTCATCACCTTTTGTTGTAATTGTACCTGGAGCATTCATTTTTAATCCCTTTTGTTTAAGATTTCTTTTTTAGCAATTTCTGCATAATGAATAATTTTGTTTAAATCATCTATTGGATCTACACCTTTTTTCTTACCGACTCTTGCAGCATATTTAACAATATTACCTATTGTGAAATCTAATCCCCACATTTTAATTGCTTCTACTGGTTGAATAAGTGCTTTATAGTGTTCTGGCGCTTTATCTGATACACCCATTTTTAATCTTCTCTCAATAGCAGGCTTAAGTTCTCCAAATAACTTATTAAAACATTTGTCACATAATACTGTTTTTGTTTTTAATGCTCCATTGTTTGGTAAAACACAAATACCATCTAAAAGTTCTTTCTCTGCTCCACAAAATTCACAAGTATAAGAATTTGTTTTTGCAGGTTCTGGTTGTTTATATTTTACTTCACCATTGTGTTTGCACTCTCCACTTTTACATTTTCTAATTTTAGATAATCTACTATGCATATCATGTCTTCTAAACTTACCTTTAAGCGGTCCTTTAAAAACAGGCTCATCTGGTTCTGGTAGCTTATGTGCAATCATTTTATCAAGTAAGTTTCTTAATTCTTTAGGTGCATTCTCTTCTTTTGGTTCGTTTTTCTCTATTTTCGGTTTGTTTTCTTCTTGGTTTACTTTTCTTGCTGCATTCATCTCTTTTTTGTTAGGTCTGTAGTTATCTTTAACAATAACAACTCCATTATCAGCTCTTGAAACTTTTACAAAAAGACCATTTTCTTTAGGAAACAACACAGAAGATATTTTTCTATCATTACTTCTCTCTATCACTTCAAACATCGTCATAGCTTCACTAACATTCCAAAATTCTTTTTTTTCTTCTTGCTCTGTCTCAAGTGTTTTTTTTGTAAACTCTTTTTCTTCTTGTCTTATACTCTCAATTATTTCATCTATATGATTTAAAAAATCAAGTATCGCTGCCTCTCTTGTAAGTTCTTGTTTCATATGGATCCTTGTCCTTGGGTCAAAACTAAGCATTCTTTTAAACATTTTTTTCTCCTTGTTTTATTTATTGTAAAATAATATCACAAAAATAACACAATTTCAAGAAAAAACCCATTATTTATAAGGATTTTTTTCTGTTTTGATACTTGTCATAAATAAACTTAGAAGCGCCTGCTATACCTACACCTATACCTGCTTTACCTATATAATCAGCAGCTTTCATTTTAATGTTATTGTTTTTAACTATTTTTTGCCAAGTTGGTAAAGTATTGTTTTTTTCATATTCCAATCCCTTTTGAGCCGAAGCAAGTAATTCTTCATCCAACACACTAGTATTATTAACTTCGCTTTCAATTTTTTTTAAATACTCTTCTAACTCTCTTAGTGCTCTTTTAGAATCTGTTAATTTATCAACTAAATCTAGATTTTCTTTCTCTAATTTAGAATACTTACTTCTAAGATTAATTATTTCTGTTTCTTTTACACTATTGTGCCCTATTTTACTAATTTGTCTTTCTAATGATTCTATTCTTTTGTCTATCTTTTTAATCTTTCTAATTGTTTCATCTCTTTGCTTAATTAACTCCCTATCTTTTTTTATTATTTTATGGAGATTTTCATTATCTTTAATTTTTTTGTCTATATTCTTTTTAAAGCTATTAAATTCAGCTTCTGTCATCATTCTATTTTCCATTCTCTTTTTTTCTTCACTTACGCTTTTCATAGTTTGTTTTACATTATTTTTTAATTTATCCATATTCTTTATGGTTTTATCTATTTTTTCTATTTCATCCATTAACATTTTTCTTTCTCTTTCTTGAGTTTCTAATTCTCTTCTTAATATACTGATACTATTCTTTTCTTTTAGGGTTATTTCTTTCTTTAACTTTTTAATATTGTCTCTATTTTCCCTAATTAACCCAGGTAGTGTTATAATATTATTATTTAATTTATTTTTGTATTGAAAACTTAATGTATCAAAAGTCTCACTATTTCCGTATTTGTCTTTTATTTCTTTTATATACTTTTTACCCATATTAATATCTTTTTCTTCCTGTGCTATTCCTTTTTCTATATCTTGCAGTGTTTTTGTACTCTCTTTTAGTTGTCTACCAACATCTTTTTTAAAATATGAACCAAGTCCGTATAAACCACCACCAGCAACACCTATTCCCAAGCCTGTATAATTATTGTTTTTTTTGTTTTTAGCCATTTCTATTCCTTTTTGTATTTGTGTTAAATTCAGATATTATCTTTGAATGAATTTTATCTTCTAAAATTCTACCTTTGTGAAAAGGTTCTACATTATAATTTTTATAATCCTTTAAAGGGACAATTACTTCATCTTCAGAGTCTATTACATCAGGTTTAATAGTATCCTTATATTTTTTAGAATAATTTGTTCCTTTAAGCCTCATAATTGCTGGGATATCACCATCATCCATTTTAAAACCTCTATAATGAGTCATCATATGTTCTGATGATAATATATTGTTTATATCATCATCTGTTAATTTGCCTTTTTCTGCATATCTTTGATACAGTAATGGCATCTGGTCTGTAGCATACAATCCTGGCTCTATTGCTGTAGCATATCCATTTCTACCATAAACCACCTTACCATTTTTAGGAACAAAATATTTATTTCTTTTGTACTGATATTTTAAATTACTAACCCCTACTGTAGAAGCAGGGAATACAGGATTGTTTGGGTTTTTATTTTTATATTTGTGTATTAAATTTATTTTGTCTGGAGATGAAGGAATGCGTCCTTTTTCAAAAGTCTTTTCCAATTGAAGTTCTTTTTGCATCTCTTCTGGATCTAAGAATAATTTATCTAATGCTTTAACTTCATCTTCTTTATTTTTAAAATATAAATTTTTGCTTTTTAAATAATTAAAAGCATTGAACTTATGGTTATTAAAAGTGTCTTTTGAGAAAAACATTATTTTATCTTCTGCATCTTTTGGGGAAAACAATACTTCATCTTTTATAGAGTCGTATGTCTTCAAAGGAAGTCTGTTTTTATATTTCAAAAAGGTTCTTTCATCAGTAGCAAAAACACTGTTTTTCCCACCTTTAAAATACTCATCTTCTTTTGACTTTAAATTCTTTCTGTATGCTTTCTTATAGTTTTCACTAGAACCATTCTCACTAACAATACTGTTAATTTCTCTTAAAGACAGTTTCTTTCTATTTTTAGTTGGCATTCCATAAAAAGAATTTCTTCTATTAGTATGAACTGATACTTGACTTAGAATAGACATTGCTTTTGCTCTATCTTCTTCTGTTCCTGAATTTAGCAGCCTATCCACTTCTTTCCACAATCTTGTTTTTGCTTCTTTTAATAAATTCATAAATATACTCCAATTTTTTAACAATTTAAGTTTCATTTAAGAAAAGTGGGGGGTTTACCCTTATCTCTATATACGAAAAACAACACTTTTCTTAAAGTTTGCTTAAGGATTTCTGTAAAAACAGTAAAAAGCCTTAAGTTTCATTTAAGGTTAGAGCCATTCTCCTGTCTTAAATTTTTTATAATGATACCATATAATATCTTCGACAGAAGTTAATTTAAGTTGCATCATTCCTGCTGTTTGTCTTGTTACCCATTTAGGCACTTTGAATTTAAATTTTATTTTCATAGGAATATGAGTGTCAGATGTTATTTTTTTAACTATCTTAAAGAACTCTGTAGTATCATCAAATGCTTTATCAGG
>Ga0256837_1000109_pt1 | contig 75136 bp, 58 predicted proteins | sample 4562384metaG_FD_185976 | JGI IMG/M metagenome (GOLD analysis project Ga0256837, IMG submission 185976) | Hydrothermal vent microbial communities from Guaymas Basin, Mexico - 4561-384 | ecosystem: Environmental > Aquatic > Marine > Hydrothermal vents | place: Mexico: Guaymas Basin | collected... | reverse complement strand
GAAGAGAAAAAACTAAAAAAAGAGGTAAAAGATGAGCTTACAAAGCTACATCTACTTACAAAAGAGAGTATTGAAAATTTAGACGATTTACAAGTGTATGAACTTCTTGAACTCAAGTGGATAAAATCACTTAGCTCTGCCATAGAGGAACTTCCAAATGGAATCATAGACAACTTAACAAACACTCTTCAGACTTTAGCACAGAAGTATGAAACAACTTTAGTAGATACAGAAAATGAGATGAAACAAACTCAACAAGAGTTGTCTATGATGATAGATGAACTAGATGGTAGTGAGTTCGATATGAAAGGGTTAGAGGCATTTCAAGAGCTTTTAGAGGTTGTAGAGAATGACAACTAAAAGTAAAGTGCCACAGATTCGTTTTAAAGGGTTTAGTGGGGAGTGGGAAGAGAAAGTATTAATCGATATTGCTAATTTTATAAATGAAAAAATATTATTAAATGAATTGACATTATCTAATTATATAAGTACCGAAAATCTTTTACAAAATTTTAGAGGAGTATTAATATCTTCAAAATTACCAAATTCAAAAACTGTTACTCAGTTCAAAATAAATGATATTTTAATTTCCAATATTCGTCCATATTTAAAAAAGGTTTGGTCAGCAACATTTAATGGTGGAGCATCAAATGATGTACTGGTTGTAAGAGCAAAAGGAGATATTAAAAATCATTTTTTAACTTATTTTTTAAAAAATGAAAAATTTATTAATTATATTATGGAAGGAACAAAAGGTGTTAAAATGCCTAGAGGAGATATTTCTTTAATAAAAAAATATTCATTATTTATTTCTTTAGATTCAAATGAACAAACAAAAATCGGAAACTACTTCCAAAATTTAGACAAACTTATAGAACAAAAAGAGAAAAAACATAAAAAACTAGAACAGTTAAAAAAAGCTATGCTTGAAAAGATGTTTCCAAAAGATGGTGAAGATACTCCTGAAATTCGTTTTAAAGGGTTTAGTGGGGAGTGGGAAGAGAAGAAATTAAATAAACTAATAAATTATATTATTGATAATAGAGGAAAAAATCCAACATATTATTCTAAAGATGGAATTCCAATAATTGATAATTTTATGATAAAAAATAGTTCTTATCCAAATCTTAAAGAAGCAACTAGATTTATTGATGATAATTTATTTTCCAACTTTATTAGACAATATATAGAATTTAACGATACATTAATTACATTGGTTGGTAACGGTATTGGAAATATAACATTATGTCCAAAGAAAAGAAGTATTATAATTCAAAATACATTAGGGCTGAGATTTTCTACAGATAAAGTCTTTATGTTTTATTATTTATTATCTATTAATTCAAAAATAAAATTTCTTAATAGAGGAATGGCACAACCTAGTATTAGACAAGATGAATTATTAGATTTAGATATTAAATTACCATTAGAACAAAAAGAACAAATCAAAATCGGCAACTATTTCCAAAAACTAGACAAACTCATAGACCTACAACTTCAAGAACTAGAAAAACTAAAAAACATAAAAAAAGCATCTTTAGATAAGATGTTTGTGTAAAGTAGAGAGGTAAACAATGACATTTACAAAAGAGAGTGATTTTGAAAAAGCATTTATAGCAGAGTTAACTAAAAAAGGTTGGGAAGAGAACGTTATCAAAAACCCAACCCAAGAAGACTTACTTCAAAACTGGGCAGATATACTTTTTGCTAACAACAAAGGGATTGACCGTCTTAATGACGTAGAGCTTACGCATGGTGAGATGCAACAAATCATTGAGCAAATCAACACTTTAAAGACCCCTCTAAAACTCAACGGCTTTATAAATGGTAAAACGGTATCTATAACAAGAGACAACCCCAAAGACACCCTACACTTAGGTAAAGAGATAAGTTTAAAGATATATGACAGACAAGAGATAGCAGCAGGGCAAAGTCGCTACCAAATAGTGCAACAACCTATCTTTAAAACCAAATCTAAAATACTGAGTGACCGTCGTGGTGACTTGATGCTTCTTATAAATGGTATGCCCGTTATTCATTGTGAACTTAAAAAAAGTGGTGTACCCGTAAGTCAAGCTTGTAACCAGATAGAAAAGTACTCGTATGAGGGTGTTTTTACAGCTCTCTTTTCTCTTGTTCAGATTTTTATAGCTATAGAACCAAATGAGTGTAAATACTTTGCTAATGTTGGAACTGATGGTAAGTTTAACAAAGATTACTATTTTCACTGGGCAGATTTTAACAATGAACCCATAAATGAGTGGAAAAAGATAGCTTCTACACTTCTAAGTATCCCTATGGCTCATCAACTCATAGGGTTTTACACAGTAGCAGACAATGCTGATGGTGTTTTAAAAGTGATGAGAAGTTACCAGTACTATGCTGCCAATGCCATAAGCGATAAAGTTGCTAAAATAGATTGGAAAAGTAAAAACACTCTTGGTGGTTACATTTGGCATACAACAGGTTCAGGTAAAACCATGACTAGCTTTAAGTCAGCCCAACTTATAGCCAACTCTAAAGATGCAGATAAAGTTGTGTTTTTAATGGATAGAATCGAACTAGGTACTCAGTCGTTAAGTGAGTATAGAGCCTTTTCATCTAAAGAAGATGTACAAGCCACAGAAGACACAAGGGTTTTAATAACAAAATTAAAAAGTGGTGAACCATTTGATACCCTCATAGTAACCTCTATACAAAAAATGAGTAATATTAATGATAAAGAGGGTGGACTTAATGCTAAAGATATTGAACTTATAGGTGAAAAAAGAATAGTATTTATCATAGATGAAGCCCACCGTTCTACTTTTGGAGACATGCTTATCACCATCAAAAATACATTTGAGGGTGCTATATTTTTCGGTTTTACAGGAACGCCCATAGAGGAAGAGAACAAGAAAAAAGATAGCACTACAGCTATGGTATTTGGCGATGAACTCCATCGTTATAGTATTGCCGATGGTATTAGAGATAGAAATGTTCTTGGGTTTGATCCATATAAAATACTTACTTACAAAGATAGAGATGTGAGAAAAGCCGTAGCACTACAAGAGGCAAAAGCAAAAGATGAAAAAGAGGCTCTAAGTGACCCTAAAAAAAGAGTAGTTTATAACAAGTTTATGACTGAAGTAAAAATGGCAGGGTATAAAGATGAGAGTGGCAAGTATGTAAAAGGGATAGAAGATTATATACCAAATGCTCAATACCAAAGAGAGGAACACCAAAACAAAGTAGTTGAAGATATAGTTGAAAACTGGATGACACTTAGTCAAGATTCTAAGTTTCATGCTATTTTTGCTACGAGTAGCATATCTGAAGCTATTATGTATTACCGTTTACTAAAAGCTAAAGTAGAAGAGGAAAATTTAGATTTAAATATATCGGCACTTTTTGATTCTACTATTGACAATAACGGTGGTGTGGCTTTTAAAGAAGATGGTTTAGTTGAGATTTTAGAAGATTATAATCAACAGTTTGAACAAGATTTTTCTTTAAAAAACTTTTCTAAATTTAAAAAAGATATAGCTTCAAGATTAGCACATAAAAAACCATATATAAATATAGAAAAAAACAAAGAAAAGCAGATAAATCTACTCATAGTAGTAGACCAAATGCTAACAGGCTTTGACTCTAAATGGATAAATACCTTGTATTTGGACAAGATGTTAGAGTATGCAAACATCATACAAGCTTTTTCAAGAACCAATAGACTCTTTGGAACAGATAAGCCTTTTGGAACGATTCGTTACTATAGAAAACCTCACACAATGCATGAAAACATAAATAAGGCTATAAAACTATACTCTGGTGATAAACCATTAGGATTGTTTGTAGATAGATTGGATGAGAATTTAAAAAAGCTTAACAATGTTTTTGAAGAAGTTTTTGAGTTATTTAAAAATGCTGGAGTTGAACACTTTGAAAAACTTCCTGATGATCTATCTGAAAGAGGAGAGTTTTCAAAACTCTTTAAAAAGTTTAACGATACCCTTGAAGCATCAAAAATTCAAGGGTTTCAATGGAACTCAAAAGAGATTAATTTTAACGAAAACAGTTACCTAACTTTAGTTCAACGATATAAAGAGCTTTCAACTAGAGATGAAGGTTCAGGTGGTGGGGAAGAAGTGCCTTTTGATATTGATGGGTATATAACAGAGATAGATACCGATAAAATAGATGCTGACTTCATGAACTCACGTTTTAGCAAATATCTTAAGATTCTTGAGCAAGGGGATGTTAAAGAGATTGAAAAAAGATTAAACGAACTTCACAAGTCATTTGCTTCTCTTACGCAAGAAGAACAAAAATATGCCAATATTTTACTCCACGACATTCAAAGTGGCAATATTACCATAGATAAAAATAAAACTTTTAAAGAGTATATAGCCCAGTACCAAGCAGATGCTGAACACTCTCAAATAACAACGTTAATAGAGCAGTTTGGGTTAGATGGTAGTAAACTCGAAGAGATGTTAGCAACAGAAGTTACCGAAACAAATCTCAATGAGTATGGTCGTTTTGATGAGTTAAAAAATAGTGTAGATAAGGCAAAAGCAAAACGTTTTTTTGAACTTCAAGAAGAAAGAAAAATACTACCTTTTAAAGTAAATATGAAAGTGCATAATCTGCTAAAAGATTTTATTATTAATAGTAAGTATAATTTATAAGTATCCTAAAGCAGTTGAAAAATAATAATTTACTTCAAAATAAAAAGAGAATGGCTATATAAAAAATGAAGAGACAAGCCCAATAAGTCCACCAAATACTGCACCCCAGACTACTAGCCATCCTAAGTGTTCATTGATAAGCTCTTTTACTAAATCTTTAACCATCTTAGGGGTTAGCTCTTCTAGTCTTTTAGTGATAAGCTCTTCAACGGAGTTGAGCATATCTTCACTTATGGCACTGTTTTGTATGTGTTTGTTCATTTGTGATTTAAATTCAGTTGAAGATACGATACTACTTACGGAAGTTTTTAGCTTTAGCATAAAAGGTTCACGCATCGTCTCTAAGGCTTCTTCTCCACCAAACATGTCTATGGCAGGACCAAACTTAGACTCCATGACTGTTTTACTAAGTGCTTCAAAAGCTGGTGCAAAGTCGGCATTATTTACTAAAGATGAAAGGTCTATCTTCTGCTCTTCATCTTTAAAAAAGTCAACAAGTTGCTCTTTGGTAAAAAACTGTTTCATTATCATCTCTTTGATAGAGACTTTAAAGGTAACAAAGTTTTTTTCTATCACTCCTGAGCCATACAGAAAAGGTACTTTTTCAAATAGCATATGAATAGCCAGTTGATTGGTAACAGCACCAGAGAGGGCAAAAAGACCTGTAAAAAGTAGAGGCTGAGCATAGACTACAGGAACCATAAAAGAGGTTCCTATGAGTAATATAGAGAGGGTATTGCTAATAAGTGATTTAGACATAATAAGATTCTTTAATTTTTTGGAAACTATAGCATACTATTCTAAATAAAACTCTTTTATACTTTAGCGTTTACTTTAATGTTAATCTTTTTGTCTTCTATAGACAATACTTTATCACAGTAAGGCAATAAACTATCATCATGCGTAACCATAACGATGGTTACATTTTGTTCTCTAGTAATCTTCTTTAGCATCTTTACAACACTAATAGCTCTTTGTTTATCAAGTGCAGCGGTTGGTTCATCAGCTAGTATAATATCGGGTTCATTTGCTAAGGCTCTAGCTATGGCTATTCTTTGATTTTGCCCTCCACTTAACTGACTTGGCATACTTTTCATTTTATCTTTCATATCAAGATAATCCATAATACTATCTACTCTTTTACCTACTACTTTTTCACTCTCACCATTTTCATAAGGAAGTAGTTTAATATTCTCTTCTATATTTAAAAAAGGGATAAGATAATGGGCTTGGAAAATAAAACCTATCTTTTTACGTCTTAGCTCTCTGTCATCTTTTACTTTCCACTTATTGTCATAGACAACTTCATCACCAATGGTAATTTTTCCACTTGAGGGTTCTAATACACACCCTAGCATCATAAGTAAGGTTGTCTTCCCTGCTCCACTAGGTGCTACCAATGAGACGAACTCTCCTTTTTTTAAAGAAAAACTTGCACCATCTATCACTGTTACTTTGCTATCACCTTGACCAAACGATTTACTAAGATTTTCAATCTTTATTGCTATATTATTCATATTAGCCTCCAATAGCTTGTGCTGGATCTGTTTTAATGACTTTATATATCCCAAAAAGTGAAGCAAACACTGAAGAGATTAAAATAATAATAAATAGAGAAAAAGCATCACTTAACTCTAACAGTACTCTTTTTGGAAACCCACCTGCAATCAGTCGTGCAAAAATATTTCCACTGATAAATGCTAAAAAACCTAAAACTACCGTCTCCTCTATAATCATTATGGCTATAGTTAGATTTGGTATTCCAATGAGTTTTAAAATACTTATCTCTTTAATTTTTTCTAGGGTCATAGTATAAATAATTAAAGCAATAATAACAATAGATACAAGTATAAGAATTACTGTAAACATACCTATCTGTTTAGAACTTTTTTTAATAACCTTATCTACCAAAAGACTCTCTTGTTCATCTTTTGTAAAAACTTTTTTATGGGTTGTATGTTCTATCATTCTAGCCACAGTAGTAGCATTAAATCCCTCTTTAGTTTGTGCAATAATAGCATTAACAAGATGTGGATTTGAACCTTTTATACCTCTTTTTTCATCACTTCTAATACGCTCATTTGTATAAGTAAACTGTAAAATTTGAGCATCTTTTAAACTGCTATAGATAAGATAATCACCAGAATTAGAAACTGTATCTTTAGTGATTCCTACCACTTTATACTGATCTCTTCCTAAGGTAATAAACTCACCCAAACTATACCCTATTTTTTGTGATACAACTATCTCATAGTGCGATTTTTCAATTACTCTACCTTCTATAAGCTTTTTATTATCTATCACCTCTATATTACCAAAAGGGTCATACCCTATAAGCATGACTTTGAAATCTTTACCTTTATTTATCATTTGAAAGGTTTGAAAGGTAATGGCACCTGATTCTTCAATCCCATCTTGATAAGATATTTGATATTTTAAATCTTCATGTACTTTTGAGGTTTGGGCAAAGGGTCCTAATGTATCTTGCTGTACTACCCAAATGTCTGCCTTTATATCTCTTACTAACACTTCAGCATCAAAAACCATACCACGATAGACTCCAATCATAATAATGACAATACCTAGCAATACGCCCACACTAATAGCTGTTATAAGAAACTTACTTAGAGAATGGCTTATATCTTTATAGGCTAGATTAATCATTGATAATTTTCATTCCATTAAATAGTGATTTTTTATTAGGGTTTGGTATCAAAATTTTTTGTGATATATCGAAATCTTTAATCGCAGCATTCTTTCTATGGTAGGCTAAAATATTTAGAGGCATAAATTTGGCTTTACTCTCTTTATCTAAAATCCAAATACCTGTTTTCTCTTTATATATAACCAAAGTTTTAGTAGGTATTTTAACAATATTGTGCAATTTTCTTGTAATAATAGCCACGGTTGCTTGTTCTTCAAGATAAAAGGGTATAGCAAGGTTAGTAAATGCTACATCAACTTCTCTCTCATTGGTTACACTATTATTAATAGGTTTAATATTAACAACTTTACCTTCAACTTTTTTATCGGACGAACGAAGTTTTATCATCGCTTTATCACCTATTTTTACATCACCACTCATTCTTGTGTCAATATACGTCTTTACCCAAATATCCTTAGGGTCAACTATCTCTAAAATAGTCTGGTTTGGTGAGATTATTTGATAATTTGAGATAGATTTTTTTACAATATAACCATCTATAGGAGATAAAATAGTATATCTTTTCAACTTCTCTTTCAGTCCAATAATATTGGCTTTAATCTGCTCAATTTGTTTATCAAAAGAGATAATTTTAGATTCTATACTTGCTATTTTTTGTTTGGCAATATCTCTTGTCATTTGATACTTTTTATAACTAAGTTCAGCGAGTGAGCCTTGATTATAAAGTATTTTATTTTTATTAAATGTATGGTTTTCATATTCATAAGAGATAATAGCACTCTGTTTATCTATTTTCAATCCATCTCTATCACTTTGAGATTTTTCTAAAGTTGCTACTGCTTCGTCAATTTTAGATTTTAAATCTACACTATCAATAGCAGAGATAACAGTTCCTTGATTGATAAAGTCACCCTCATTAACAATTAAGTCTAAGACTTTGCCACCATAAATAGAACCTACCTTGTAAATGTCTTTAGCACCTACATTCCCTACACCATTAACTTGAACATCCATATCTGATTTGACCGCAAATATAATCTCGTAAGTGTGTTTTGGGATATAAATTTTTTTATAAACACCAAATCCTATTAACCCTATAATCGCTATGTAAATTATGTATTTTTTCATTTATATAGCTCAAGATAAAAGTAAGATTTCTCTCTGTTATTCTTGTAGAGACCTAGTGTAGGCATAATTTGGAGTATGCTTACTGTAAGTATGGAGCAAAAAGCACTGTTTGCTAATATTAGTGTCTGTATCATAAATATACTATCCTTAATAATTTTGAATTATTATAGTAAGTCCATATTAATACAATATGAACTTTATAAGGTCTATTATAAAAATGCCAATAACGAAGCAGTTACTGCAACATTAAGTGATTCAACACCACGTTGCATAGGTATGGCTATACTTTTGTTACAGACAGCTTCTACTTTTTGACTCACACCTTCACTCTCATTACCTAAAACAAAAATAGTTTTATCTCCATAACTCTGTTCTTTATAGTCATGGGTAGCATGAGAAGAGAGACTATAAATATCTGCACCCTCTTGCTGAAAGGCTTGTAACGTCTTTTGAAGATGTGTTGTTTTGATAATAGGCATCTTAAAAAGAGTACCCACACTCGCTTTAATAACTAGTGGGCTAATCTGAGCCGTTCCTTTAGTAGGAAGTAAAATAGCATCTATGTTTCCTGCTGCACAAGAACGGATAATCATCCCTAAGTTTTGAGGGTTGGTTATGCCATCAAGTGCCATAATACGATAACTACTGTTTTTAGCTATAAAGTCTTGACTCTCTCCAAAATAGGCTAAAACAATGTCAAGTGCAACCCCTTGGTCTTGTTTTGCATTTTTGGAGATACGTGAAAGAGACTGCTTGTCATGATACGATACTTCAATATCTCTTTTTGAAGCGACTGCTTTCATCTGCTCTAACACTTCAGCATCTTTGTTAGATTTGGAGAGATGAAGCTTATGAATAGTAATCGTTTCATCTTCTAACGCTTCCATCACTGCATTACGACCATAGATAGTTAATACTTTGTCAAAAAAAGCTTTTTTAACTAGGTACTCTTCTGAGTCATCAGTAAACATCTTTGGCACTTATTTTTCACCATTCCATGCAATATGTGGTTTACCTGCTTCATCAAACTCAACAGCTGGCATACCCATAAGGTTGTAACCACCATCTACATAATGTATCTCTCCTGTAACACCTGAACTCAAGTCTGATAGTAAGTACATTCCTGAGTTTCCTACTTGTTCGATAGTTACATTCTCTTTAAGTGGTGCATGTGCTTTGTTCCATTTAAGCATGAAACCAAAATCGCCTATCCCTGCGGCTGCTAAAGTTTTAATAGGACCTGCTGAAATGGCATTAACTCTAATACCATCTTTTCCTAAATCTTCTGCTAAATACTTAACTGTCATCTCTAATGCAGCTTTAGCCACACCCATGAGGTTATAGTTAGGGATGTATTTTACTCCACCATAGTAACTCAATGTCAAAACAGAAGCTTTGTTAGAGAGTATAGGCTTAAGCTCTCTTACTATCTCGATAAGAGAATAGACAGATATATTCATAGCAACATCAAATGCATCTTTGCCAATATCTATAAAGCGACCACTTAGCCCCTCTTTTGGAGCAAAAGCTATAGAGTGTACGATAAAGTCAATTTGCCCCATATCCTTCTCTAAAGAGACTTTGAGTGCTTTTATCTCTTCTGGATTACTAACATCACAAGGGTAAAGTCTTGCTCCACAATCTAAATCTTCTGCGATAGGTGCTAATTTTTTTTCAAATCTTTCATTGAGAAAAGTAATAGCCATCTCAGCACCCTGCTCTTGACAAGCTTTTGCTATACCATACGCGATTGATTTTTTATTTGCGATGCCTAAGATGACACCTTTTTTACCTTTCATTATCATACCATTACACTCCATAAATTAATTTCACTATTTTATCATGATTGAGATAGAATGCAGTACATAAACAGAGACAAATCAAGGAAAACTATGCAAAATACACTTATTATTAGCACTGGTGGCACATTTAATAAAATTTATAACTCTCTTAATGGAGAACTAATCATAGATAAAGAATCTCATTCGATTAAAACTATTTCTAAACTGTGGCTTTGTAACCTTAATTTTATAAATATCATAGGTAAAGATAGCTTAGAGATAACAGAAGAAGATAGAGAGTTACTCTATCAAACTATTATAAATTCTCATTATGAGCATATTGTTATTATACACGGTACAGATACTATGGATATAACTGCCAAATACTTAGCCAAAAAAGTTATTAACAAAAGTGTTGTACTCACTGGAGCTATGGTACCATACTCCATAGACCCCATAGAAGCAACTGCAAATCTATCATCAGCACTTGGGTACGTGAAGATGCTTGACTCTCATGATATTTATATTGTGATGAATGGTGTTTTTGGAAAGTATAATAGGATTATAAAAAATAGAGAAAAAGGAGAGTTTATATATAAGCTATAAACTCTCCATTAGTATAAAATTATTTTAACTTTCTGTTTCTTGCTGCAAGTATCGTTAAAATTAAAAGTCCAGCTACACCATAATAAACCCATACAGGCATAGGTACAGGATCACCCGCTGCATAAGAGTGAAGACCTGAAAGGTAATAATTTACACCAAAATATGTCATAAGCACTGTTGAATACGCCCATGTAGATGCTACATTATAGACAAATGATGACTTTAATGAAGGGATAAATCTAAGATGAAGTACCGTTGCATAAATAAGTATAGTAACAGCTGCCCATGTCTCTTTTGAATCCCATCCCCAGTAACGTCCCCAAGACTCATTTGCCCATACCCCACCAAGAAAGTTTCCTACCGTGTAGAGAAAAAGACCTATGATAAGTGCCATTTCAGAAAGATTTGTCAACTCTTTAATTGAACGATCCATATTTTCATGACCTTTACTACCTTTAAAAATAAAAAGCAACAACACCATCAAAGATAGAATAGAACCTAAACCAAAGAAACCATTACCAGAGATAATAGTCGCTACATGAATCATAAGCCAGTAAGATTTGAGTACGGGTACAAGGTTTGTAATCTCTGGATTTATAAAGTTCATATGTGCCACTGCCATCGTAACTCCTGCTAAGATAGCAGCACCTGCTAAAGCAAATGGTGAACGTCTAGCTAAAACAAGTCCTGCAAATATCGTAGCTGCTGCGATAAAGATAATAGACTCATAAGCATTTGACCATGGTGCATGTCCTGCAATATACCAACGGATACCCATTCCAATTAAATGAACAAAAAAACCAAAAAAGAGTAAGGATAACGCCCCTCTCATAATCCACTTCATAGAAAATGATGGTTTCACAACATTAATAAAGGCAAAAATAAAGAGTAGTAACCCTACAATTAAATACAAAGGAACAAGTTTACTAAAGAGTCCAAGTTTATTGTATTCTATCTCCATATCAATATGAGTAGGTGAAGGTAAAACCTCTGAACCATACGTTTTTTGATATTTATGTAAACCTTTTAATGCTAAGTTTGCATTCTCCCATTCTCCTGTTTCTAAGGCTTTATTTAACATGATAAAATATGCTGAAATTGCTATCCTTACACGTTCAGCATCTTCGGTCTTAAACTTCTTTATAGCATCCATCGGTGACAACCATTTATTATTTGCATCATTAGGTTGAGGGAAAATACGAAGAAGCGAACCTTGATATGCCATATAAGAGACGTTCACACGTTCATCTATATTTAAAAGTTTTTTATCATATTGTGTTTTTTCAAGTGGTTTTTTTCTTGAAGCGGAGACAATATCTTCATAAAGTTTATAACTGTTATCTTTTTTAGAGAAAAAATCTGAATATGCTGCAAATTTTTGCTCTTTAGGTAAACCTAAATTTACAGCTATTTTAGGATGACCTATTTTAATCATAGGAACATCTTGATAAAGCCTTGGTTTTGTAATCATACCCAATAACATCTGTGTTGGTTCTAAACCAAAAAGTGAACTTTTTCCTGTTATTTTTGCAATAATATCATGAGCTACTGTATCAATAGGTTTCATACGACCTTGATAATCTTGAACTGATAGTTTCCCAAAGTTTAATGCATGTTTTAAATCATACCTTTGTATGGACTTTTCCATCTCTGCATTTATTGTTGGTGTTGCTGCATTACTCTGTATAGGATTTATCATAGCAAGAGAAAAAAGTAAAATTGCCACACTTGTTTGCTGTAGCTTTTTAGCCCCTTTCAAAAGCTTTTGAAATCTTCCATTAGGGATAAACAGACTCCATATCATCCCAATAGTAAGTAAAATATAACCTAAATATGTAGGCCATGTTCCTGGGTCATGGTTTACTGAGAGTATAGTTCCTTTTTCATCCATATCGTAAGAAGATTGGAAAAAACGGTAATTTTTATAGTCTAGTACATGGTTCATGTAAATAGCAAATGGCATATTAATATTTTGCTCCTTGTCTATAAGTACTACATCACTTGCATAAGATGCAGGGGTCATGGAGCCAGGGTAACGCTCAAGCTTAAACTTCTCAAGCTTTATGGAAAAAGGTAATACTATCTGCTTCGCACCCACACGTAAATCTATTTTAACACCATTAAGAGTAAAACTTTTTAGCTCTCCTAGCTGACCTTTATATGGTTTACAAACAACTATTTTACTCTCCTCTCCTACGCTTACCTTTAACTCTATAAACTCTGGTTTTCCAGATTGGGTTTTTAAGTCATGAGAGTCTATCGTAAAACGTCCCTTCTCATGTATCTCTTTTAATACAATAGCATTAGTACCAAATTGATGAAGAAATCTTCTTTTAAACGCATTATCACCAGCTGGTATCTCTCCTGAAGTTTTATCATTCATGTTTAAGTATTTAATTGCATAAGGGAATTTAACTTTTAAAGTATCGCCCTCTTCGTGTATGTTAAAAGTAGGTTTTTTATCTGTTGTTTTTGCTTCGTATGCTACATAAAAGTCTCCAAAATCTTTTACATCACCTTTAGCAAAATAGTAAATATTTCCTTGCTCTCCAGTGGAGATTTTGAGTTCTAAATACTTTTTACCATTAGGGTCTTTTACTACTTTTTCATGTGCTGTAGGTAGGTATCTTAGAAGTTCTATGTTAACCTCTTTATCTTCAATATGTAGTGTTTCATGTAGGCTATTTTTACTCATAGTAGAGAAAAACAGTGCTTTTTCAAGCCCATCTTTTTCTTTACCTTGTGTTGCAGTTACTTGGAGTAATTTTACATCGGAGACCATCATATTACTAGATTGTCCTTCACGTATATGCATAATCCCCTCATATCCTATATAACGTGTAATCAACGCACCTATAGCAATAATCAAAAATGCAAAGTGAAAAAGAAAGACTGCTGGTTTAGATTTGTAAGACTTGTATTTAATAATATTATAAATCAAAATTGCTGTAAAATATGCTAAAAAAACTTCAAACCATTGTGCTTTATAGATAAGTGCTTGTGCTGTTTGTGTACCGAAGTCATTCTCAATAAATGTGGCTGCACCTATCACTATACCAAAAATAAACAGTACAATAACTGCCATTTTCATAGATAAAATATGTTTTAACATGGTTTAAAACCCTTTGTATGTTTATTAAAAAAATGATTATAACTGATGTTTACTAACTGTATATTAATTCACTACAGTTTATAGCTTTAGATAATAAGTATGATACTTTGTTACACTATAATCTTTCTTTACTTCAGTTCACCCCAACTATCTCCTATACTGACAGAACACTCTAAAGGGACATCAAGTACTAAGACATTTTCCATAGTATGAACAAAACGTCTGCTTATTTCTTCTACCCTCTCTTCATGTACTTCAAATATAAGTTCATCATGGATTTGAAGTAACATAAAAGCATCTAGTTTTTCATCTTGTATCATACTGTCTATCTGGTTCATAGAGAGTTTTATAAGATCTGCCGCAGATCCTTGAAAAACGGTGTTTACTGACTCACGCATAAAGGCTGCTTTTTGCATACCATTAGCTGATTCATAGTCAAAGATACGTCTTCTTTTTAAGATAGTTTCTACATATCCATCTATTTTAACACGCTCTTGTATGCTCTCTAAAAAGTTTTTTACTGTTGGAAATGATGCAAAGTAGTTACTGATAATCTCTTTGGCTTCTAAACTACTAATACCTAACTCTTCTGAGAGCTTTTTAGGTCCCATTCCATAGAGTAGTCCAAAGTTTACAGATTTTGCAAAACTTCTTTTCTCTTTAGCTAATGCTTCTCCAAACAACAAAGAAGAGGTTGCTAAGTGAATATCTACCCCATCGTTAAACGCTTTAAGTAGTGCCGTATCTTGTGAAAAGTGTGCCAAGAGACGTAACTCAATTTGAGAGTAATCTATACTCACTAACTTGTATCCCTCTTTTGCTACAAATGCCTCTCTTACCGAACGTCCTAACTTAGAGCGAACAGGTATATTTTGTAAGTTAGGGTCACGTGAGCTTAAACGTCCTGTTGCCGTACCAGTTTGTCCAAAAGAGGTGTAGATACGTGACTTTTTATCTGCCTTTGAGAGTTTAAGTAACGGGTCAACATAGGTTGAGAGTATTTTTTGGTACTCACGGTACTCTAAAACTTTCTCGATAATGGGATGTTCCCCTTTTAAGGTATTTAAAACAGATTCATTGGTACTGTAACCCGTTTTTGTTCGCTTTCCACCTTTGAGTCCTAAACTTTGGAAGAGTACTTCACCTAGTTGTTTAGGTGACTTAATGTTAAACTCTGTACCGCTAAGTGTATGTATCTCAGAGGTCAACACTCCTAAATCATCACTTAGTGTTTTTTGTAGTGCCACAAGCTTAGAGGGTTCTACTTTTATCCCTAAACGCTCCATACGCATAAGCACATTAATAAACGGATACTCTATCTCTTTAGCCTCTTTTAAAAGGTGAGTAAGTGAAGAGAGTTCCATCTTTTTCTTTAATGCACCATACAGAAGAAAAGTCATCCATGCATCTTCAGCTGCATAAAAAGTAGCATCTTCTATGGCAACAGCTGAAAAATCTTCCCCTTTTTTTACCATCTCTTTAAAAGGTTTCATCTCATACTTAAAAAACTTCATAGCTAGAGCATCTAAGCCTATTTTAGAACCAGGATTTAAGAGCCATGCCATAATCATGGTATCAGCATAAGGGATAATCTCTTCAAAACTATACTGATTATAAAGCAAAGAGAAGTCAAATTTTAGGTTTTGACCTACGATGTTGTGTTGTAAGAGTTTTTTAAGTGCATCTATCGCATCATCTACGCTTACTTGGGCTTCTACACCTAAGTAGCTATGTCCTATGGGTACATAATAGGCTTTATTGCTCTCCATACAGAAGCTAAAACCTACCATCTTAGCTACTTTGGTGTCTAAGCCTGTGGTTTCTGTGTCAAAGGCTACTATGGTATCTTTGTCTATGTTTTTTATAACAGCATCTAACTTCTCTTTGGTATCTAAAGTCACTGCTTCAAAACTTAGACTTGGCTTTTTAGGTTCAATATACTCTCTCTCACAATCTACACTTTCATCTTCGTGCATACCTACTTTTGCTTTTTTAATAGCTTGTTTCATCTCGTAATGTTCAAACTCATCAAGTAAACAAGTGAGGTAGTTTTTATCTTCAAAAACAAAACTCTCTACATCCACATCTTTAAAAACTTCTCTGCTCATCGTTACAAGTTCACGAGATAAAAATGCTTTCTCTCTACTCTCTAGTAAAAGTTTCTGTATACGTGGTGTTCCACAGTTTTCTATATCTTCATAGATAGCTTCAAGGGTGTGGTATTGGTTTATGAGTTTTGAAGCCCCTACTTTTCCTATGCCTTTTACACCAGGGACATTGTCTGAGCTGTCTCCAAGGATGGCTTGAAAGTTTATAAAATCTCTAGGATGCACACCAAACTTGTCTATACAAGTCTGCTCATTGACTACTGCTTTTTTTACAGAGTCATACATCTCAACCTTACCATCTTCTAACATCTGATAGAGGTCTTTATCGTGAGATACGATACGTACTTTCATACCCTTTTGCATAGCAAACTTTGCTACAGTAGTGATAACATCATCAGCTTCAAACCCCTCACGAGAAAGGTTAGCAAAGCCCATCTGTTCTATCCACTCTATGGCAATGGGAAGTTGTTTTACTAAGTCCTCAGGTGCAGGGTCTCTGTTTGCTTTGTACTCTGGGTACAAGTCATTACGAAATGTTTTTCCCTTTGTATCGAGGGCAAATACTAAATAGTCTGTACTGTGATCACGGCGAAGAGACTCCACTAAGTTCGCAAAACCTGTAAGTAATCCTGTAGGGAATCCATCTGAGTTACGTAGTGGAGGTAGTGCAAAGTAAGAGCGAAAGAAGAAACCGAATGTATCTATAATAGTTATTGTTTTCAATGAATAAGACCTAATTTTTAGCTATTTTAACAAAATAATTATTATAGTATGATATTATTGTATCAATAGTAAAATAAGTATAACTTTAAAATGCGTCTTGCACCAAAGGAAACAATATGCAAGTAATTTGGATACTCTGTTTGCTCCCTATACTTTTATGGAGTAATACACCCTTAGAAAAAGTCTCTCTACAACTCAAATGGAAGTATCAATTTCAATTTGCTGGGTTTATTATGGCAAAAGAGAAAGGTTTTTATCGTGATGAGGGAATTGATATAGAGTTAAAAGAGATGAATAACTCGGTAAACATCATGAATGATTTAGAAGAGGGAGATAGTGATTTTGCTATTGGTGACTCTTCTCTTATTTTAGAGTATATGAAAGGTAAACCACTTTTAGCAATTTTGGCTATTTTTCAAGAGTCACCCCTTATCTTAATGGGACTCAAATCAGAGTCTGTAAAAAATGTCTCCGATCTTCAAAACAAAAAAATCGCACTCAATGATAATGTTAATGCTATTGATATGAAAGCGATGCTCTATATTAACCATGCAAAATATATACATAAACTCCCTGTTTATAGCTTTGATGATATGATTGAAAAGCATATAGATTTTATCTCTGCTTATCTTTCTAATGAACCTTTTATTGCTCAAGAGATGGGATTAGATATTACTATATTTAATCCTTCAGACTATGGGTTTAAAAGTTATGGAGATATGTTATTTACCCTTAAAAGTATGGAAAAAGAGAAGCCTGTACTAGTTAATAAAATGTACAGAGCAAGTAAAAAAGGGTGGGAGTATGCATTTGAACATATAGATGAGAGTGTAGATATGATTTATAAGCATTACAATACACTAAACAAAAGTAAAAAAGCACTCTATTATGAAGCTAAAATACTCAAACAGATGAGTGGTTTTAATAAAAATTTTGGAGAGATTAAAGAGTCAAAGATAAAAAATAGCTCTCAAATTTTTGCTTTTATGTCTCAAGATAAGTTTCCAACATATAATCTTAAAGACTTTATCTATCAACCCCTTGAGTATAAATCTGCTCTCTCTCTTACAGAAGAAGAAAGCATCTATCTTCAACATAAAAAAGTCTTAACCCTCTGTATCAAAGAAGAGCTTCATCCTTTTATCAGTTATAAAAATAACAAAGCTTCTGGAATCTCTATAGATTTTTTAGAGATTATCTCAAAAAAAATAGATACACCTATCAATTTTGTAAAAATTAGTACAGAACTTGAAAAACTTGATATATTACAATTACCTACATGTGATATTATATCAACTATACTCACAACACCTAATCACTCTTCTTCTATTGTCTCAACAAAACCCTATATTTATGATAATGTTGTCATGGCTACGCACAATAAGAGTCCTTTTATCTCAGATATGTTTAGCTTAGAAAATAAAAAAATAGGTATCCCATTTTATGCTGAAAGACTCATAAAGTATATCAATATACAATATCCAAATATAAATCTTATTTATCAAGAGAAAATTGATTTAGAAGATGTAATAGATGGAAAACTCTATGGGATTATTGGTCCTTCACTTATTTTAAGACATGAAATATCCACTAATTACTTTAATGATCTTAAAATCATGACTAAACTATCTGAAAATAAATTAGGAATTAGTTTTGGTGTTGCCTCTGCAGATACCCAACTACTTTCTATTATGAATAAATCACTAAGTAGTATCTCACAAGAGCAAAAAAATAGTATTGCTAGTAAATGGATGAGTTTAAAAATTGAAAAACAGATTGATAGAAAAACCATTTATAAGCTAGTTGCTCTATTGGGGTTTATCTTAGTCATTATTAGTCTTATTATATCAATTTTAAGAAAGAACAATAAAAAACTTAGAATAATTCTTAATGGAACCCTTGAAGCAATTGCTATTTTTGAACATGAAAAACTTATCTATGCCAACAAACAACTTCTTCTGATGTACAGATACAAATCTATTGAAGAGATTCAAGGAAAAAGTGCATTAGATTTTGTAGCTCCACATGATCATAAAATGGTAAAGTTAAACTTTAAACAAAAAACTATACAGTACGAAATAACCATGATACGTAAAGATGGAACAACTTTTCCTTCTATAGTAAAAGAAAATAATATAGGAGGAGATAAGAGAATGGCTAGTGTAATTGATATTAGCCTACTTAAAAATACACAAAAAACATTAGAAGAGTTAAATCAATCCTTAGAAAAAAGAATAAAAGAAGAGATTACTAAAAATCAACAGTATCAAGCACAAATGTTCCATCAAAGCCGTCTTGCACAAATGGGAGAGATGATAAGTATGATAGCCCATCAATGGAGACAACCACTCAATAATCTTTCACTACTGACTCAAACGATAGCTTTTAAATATGAAAGAGGTAAACTTAATGATACGCTTATAGAAGAGTTTAATACCAATACAAAAGAGCAAATTATTCAAATGTCAAAAACAATAGATGATTTTAGAGATTTTTTTAAACCAAATCACCATAAAAAAACTTTTAATATTGATGATATTATTCATCATTCTATAGAGATACTTAAACCTATATTTGAGAAACATTCTATTCATGTAGAGTATACAAATCATGAAGAGATTGAGATATTTGGTTTTCCCAATGAATTGGGACAAGTTTTTATCAATATTTTCAACAATGCAAAAGATGCATTATTAGAAAATCATATAGAATACAAAATATTAAAAATTGGTGTCAAAAAGCATAAAGAATATATTAGTATAAGTATTCAAGATAATGCTGATGGAGTACCTGAAAAGAATATAGAGAAAATATTTGACCCTTATTTTAGTACTAAAAATGAGAAAAATGGTACAGGATTAGGACTCTATATGAGTAAGATGATTATAGAAGATCATATGGATGGAGAGTTAAATATCTTCAATAATACAATGGGTGCTGTATTTGAAATAACACTTAGAGATAATACATCAACTTAAATAAAAGGGAAAATTTATATGTTTTTAGAAAACTTTACGCTTCTTTATGTTGAAGATAACAGAGATATGCAATCATATATGAAATCATTTTTAGAAAATGAGGTGAAAACATTTTATCAAGCATATAATGGAGAAGAGGGAATAAACATCTATCAAGATAAATCGCCAGATATTATTCTTAGTGATATTAGCATGCCAAAAGTAGATGGCTTAGAGATGGCAAAGTTAATAAAAGAGATAGATACCTTTCAACCTATTATTATACTCTCTGCATTTCAAGATACTGAAACATTGATAAATGCCATTAATATAGGTGTAGATGGCTTTATCTCTAAACCTGTGTATGATATTAAACAACTGTTAAACTCTTTAGAAAAAACAGCTATATCTTTACAAAATAAAATTGATGCAAAAAAACTTAAGCAAGAGTCTAAAGAAAAAAATGTATTGGTATCTCAGAATAAAAAACTTGATGTTCTACTACATGAACAACTTATAGAACTTGAGAATATAAATGCAACACTTGAAGAGCGTATTCAAAAAGAGGTACAAGCCAATAGAGAAAAAGATAAACAGATAATACATCAATCAAGACTTGCTCAAATGGGAGAGATGCTTAGTATGATTGCCCATCAATGGAGGCAACCTCTTAATGCTATCTCTGCGACAAGTCAAAATATTCAGATAAAAACTGAGATGGGTACGATTACAGATGAAATTATCTTATCAGAGACAGAAAACATTAATAACTACTCTGACCATCTTAGTCAAACTATTGATGATTTTAAAAACTTTTTTAAACCTCGAAAAGCTTTAAGTGCTACTAACTATACACAACTTGTTACATCTGTCTTAACTATTATAGGCTCTTCACTTAAAAGTAATAATATACAAATAAGTAAAGATTTACAGTGTACAAATGTATTTAAATCATATGAAAATGAACTGAAACAAGTTATTTTAAATCTTCTTCAAAATGCAAAAGATACATTGTTAGATAAAAAGATAAAAAATGCTTCTATTCATATCGCTTCTTATTGTGAAGAGAATCAGTATATTTTGGAGCTAAGTGATAATGGGGGAGGTGTACCATTGGAGATTCAGTCTCTCATTTTTGACCCTTATTTTAGTACAAAGAGTGAAAAAAATGGTACGGGTCTAGGACTCTATATGAGTAAGACCATCATTGAAAAACACTGTAAAGGTAAACTAAGTACTTACAATAATGAAGATGGAGCAGTATTTAAAATTACACTCAAAAAGGAACTATTATGAGAAGCAGCAATACCTACTATACCAATGATGATGAACTTAAAAAGTTTCTAGTAACAAATGCTTTAAAAGATAATCATATGCTTCTTATTCAAGTATTTACTGGATTTAATGATAAAATATACATCAAAAAACTTTTACATACGCTTACTGCACTTTTACCACATGCTACTATTATCGGTAGTACTACCGATGGTGAGATAATGAATGGTCATGTTTCACTAATGCATACAGTACTAAGTTTTACACAGTTTGAACATACTACACTACATGCTAAAGTAGTAAAACATGAAGAAAATGACTACCATAAAAGTGCTCGTTTACTAGCAGAGTCACTCATAGAACCTAACACTAAGCTCATGATAGCTTTTTCTGATGGTATTCGCACCAATGGAGAAGCATTTTTAAATGGCATCTCTTCTATAAATAAAGATATCATTGTAGCAGGTGGTCTCGCTGGAGACAATGCAGAGTTTATAGAAACATTTGTTTTTGATAAAGAACATATTATAAGTCGTGGAGCTGTAGCAGTTACACTTAACAGTGAAAAACTATTAGTCACAACAGAATATAGCTTTAACTGGAAACCTATAGGAAAAAAGCTTATAGTTACTAAAGTAGAAGATAATCGAATCTATGAAATAGATGGGAGAAGTGCTGTTGATACCTATGCTCACTACTTGGGTCAAAATATAGCAGATACTCTTCCTAGTATCGGTGTGGAGTTTCCACTGGTCATCTATCGTGATGGTGTACTTGTAGCTCGTGCTGTTATAGATAGGAAATCTGACAACTCTTTGATTTTTGCGGGGTCATTTCGGGAAGGAGATATTGTCTCTTTTGCCTATAGTGATATTCAAGAGATACTACGCTCTTCTGTAGATGTAGCTCAGAAAATACAACAGCATCCTAGTGAGGCTATATTTATCTATTCGTGTATGGCACGAAGGCATTTTATGCCTAATGAGATAGAGTCTGAAATCATGCCCCTACAAGATATAGCTCCTACAACAGGTTTTTTTACCAATGGAGAGTTTTTTACCTCTACACATCCAAATCTTCTAAATCAGACAATGACGGTAGTCTCTTTAAGTGAATCTACTGATAAAGTCAGTCCAATACCTACACATAGACCATTACCACTACAAACTAAAAGTGGAAGTTCTATGGGTGCTTTAACACATCTTATCAATGTTACAAGTCAAGAGGTTGAAGAGCAAACAGAGAAACTCAATCAACTCAATAGCAATCTTAAAGAGGCTATATCACATGCTACCTTAGATCTTAAAAATGCTCAAAAACTTGCTAAGATTGGTTCATGGAAATTAAACATAAAAACAGGTATTCTCATAGGAAGTGATGAGTGTTATTCTATTTATGCAGTAGATCATAAAAAAAATGAGGAGTTTACACTCTCTTACTACTACACACTTATTCATCCTAACGATATAGTACGGGTTAAAGCTAATTTCAAAACCCATCTTGAGACATTGCAACCTTTTATTATTGAATATCATATTATTTTACCTAATGGTAGAGAAAAAGTGATAGAAGAACGATGTGAAACATATTATTGCGATAAAGAAAAGACCCTTATCTCTAAAGGTACAGTCCAAGATGTCAGTGAAAAAAAAGCCTATGAGGAAAAGATGAAGGCAAAAGATAAACATATCCTCCATCAAGCTCGTTTAGCAGAGATGGGGGAGATGATAGGCATGATAGCCCATCAATGGAAACAACCACTTAATATTCTCTCTATGCTTACTCAAGATGTAGTCATTAAATATGAAAGAGAGAAACTTAATGATGAAATCATAGAGAATTTTAGCTCTGTCACAGAGGAACAAATCATGCAAATGTCTAAAACAATTGATGATTTTAGAAACTTCTTTAAACCAGGAAAAGCAAAAGTAGATTTTATTTTACATAAGGTTATTCAGGATATGATTTCACTGATGAACCCACTCTTATATAAAGCTGACATTGCACTTAGTTTTGAGTATGATGAGACTGAGACTATTATACTCAATGGATACCCCAATGAATTTGGACAAGTGCTTGTTAATATTATCCATAATGCACATGATGCATTAATACAAAGCAGTGAAGAGAAGAAAATGATAGGCATAGATATATCGCAAAAAGAGGGTGTCACTAAAATTAAAATTTTTGACAATGGTGGTGGTATCCCTGAAGATATAATACATAAAGTATTTACACCATATTTCTCAACAAAAAAAGAGCTTCATGGTACAGGATTAGGACTTTATATGGTAAAAATGATTATAGTAGATAACATGGATGGAGATATTAAGGTAACTAATAATAATAAAGGTGCATGTTTTGAAATTACATTTGGAAAAGCCGATGGGGGGGGTAAGCTACAAGATATATAGTGTATAATTCATAACAATCAATATAGTTAGGAATTATCATGTCAAAAATCAAAGATGTTATACAATATAGTCAAAAGTTAAGTGTACTGTTTGTAGAAGATGAAGAAGATGTAAGAAGAGCCTCTAGGGGACTTTTACTAAATTTTTTTGATTTAATAGATGTTGCAGTAGATGGTCAAGATGGACTAGAGAAATATCAAAAATATTATCAAGAAAATCAGATAAATTACGATTTAATTATTACCGATATTAACATGCCAAAGATGAATGGTCGTGATATGATTAAAGAGATTAAATCTATTAACCCCTCACAAGCTATTGTTGTAGTCTCCGCCTATCACGACTCAAATGACCTAATTGACCTCATTCAAATAGGGATTACAGACTTCATATTAAAACCTATGCGTTCTGCTCAACTTGTACAAGTACTTCATACCATTTGTAAAACCATCTTTTTAGTAAAAGAAAAAACCAATAAAGATGCTGAAATCTCCATACTTAAAGAGCGTATGGAGATGGCACTTATGGCAAATAATGATGGAGTATGGGATTGGAATATATCGGAAAATAAAATGCATCTCTCTCCACGTTCAAAAGAGATAATTGAAATTGACAATGAAGTATTTAGTACATCACCAAAAATATTACTTAAATATATTCATCCTAGAGACCACAAGCGTTTAACTTCTAAAATTCAAGAACATTTAGAAGGTAAAACAAAATTTTATGAAGACAGTTACCGTATTAAATGTGCCAATGGAACTTTCAAATGGATACTTTCACGAGGAAAGATTTACGTCAATAAAGCTACAAAAATAAAACGAATGATAGGTACACTAACAGATATTACCCAACAAAAAGTCTCTGCACTAAAAATGCTACATCAATCTCAAATCATTGAGCAAATTCATGATTCTGTTATCTCTACAGATTTAAAAGGGGTGATTCAAAGTTGCAACCATGGTTCTGAACTACTACTAGGATATACTGCTATTGATATGCTAGGAAAATCTATCAACATGCTTTATTTACAAGAGGATTATCCCTCTTTTGAAGAGCAGATAAAGTACTTAAATAAAGAGGGAACATACCATGAAGATATACGCTTAGTCAAAAAAGACCAAAGCCTTATTGAAGCGAATCTTTCTCTCTCTATCTTAAGAGATGAAGAGGGTAACCCCACTGGAATGATAAGCTACACTCAAGATATTAGCAAACGTAAAGAGGTAGAAAAGTTACTTAAAAATGCATATAAAGAATCTTCCTATAAAGCCAGTCATGATGCATTAACCCAGATACCAAATAGAGTACTTTTTAATGATAGGTTAACACATACTATTGAAAAGGCTAAACGAAACAACAATATAGTCGCACTTCTCTTTATCGATATTGATCACTTTAAAAAGATTAATGATACCCATGGACATGACATAGGAGATAAAGTGATACAAGCATTTGCTAAACGTCTCAAATCTTCTCTTCGGAAAGAAGATACTGTAGCAAGACTTGGAGGAGATGAATTTACTATTATATTTGACAACATAGCACAGCTTGATAATATTACAAATCTTGCCAACATGCTACGTACTTTTGTTCATGAACCTATAAATATAGAAGGAGATACTTTTCATCTTACTTGCAGCATAGGTATTAGTATTTATCCTAATGATAGTTTAAAACCTTATGAGCTTCTTAGTAATGCTGATAGTGCAATGTATCAAGCCAAGAGAGCTGGACGAGATACGATTAGGTTTTATAAAGATACTAATATGGAGGTTAATAATGGGTAGATCAAAACATATTAAAATTACAGGTGAAGATAATGCTGTTTTTATGGTAGATATTTCTAAGATACTTACCTATAGTCAAGACCTATCTCTTCTCTATATTGAAATAGATGATGAGATAAGAGAAGAGACTTGTGATATTGTTGATAATCTTTTTTCTGAAGTGATTCTCGCAAAAAATGGGAAAGAAGGTATAGAAGCTTTTTCAACATACTATGAAAAAAATGGTACGTATCCAGATATTGTTATTACCAATGTAGAGATGCCTCAAAAAGATGGTATTAGCATGTCTCAAGAGATATTTGAATTGAACCCTACACAGATGGTACTTATAGTATCTAATCACTGTAAAGAGGAGCAGTTTGTAGAGTTAGTTAGAATGAATATACACTACTTTCTTCTTCAGCCTATGGAGTTTGAACAACTCTATAATACACTCTATGATATATCTAAAATATGTTATAATAAAAAAGTAAAAGTATCTTATGATGAAGAGATGGATACACTTAATCAAGCCCTACATCAAACCATTACACAACTACAACAATCTGTTGAAACTGAAAAAAATGCTAGTAAAATAAAAGATGCTTTTTTTGCCAATATGTCCCATGAGATAAGAACACCTATGAACGCCGTTATGGGTCTTAGCCATATCTTATTGGAAACAGATTTAGATGATAAACAGTATGACTACATTAGTAAAATCAAAAAATCTAGTGATTTGTTACTTGAAATTATCAATGATATTTTGGACTTTTCTAAAATAGAAGCAGGTAAACTAGATATTGAGTATATAGAGTTTAATATTAATGATGTACTTGATAATATTTCCAATATTATTAACCTAAAAGCTTATGAAAAAGGTCTTGAACTTATATTTCATATAGATAAATCTGTTCCTAATTTAATAAAAGGTGACCCTCTACGCTTAGGTCAAGTACTGATAAATCTTCTTAATAACGCTATTAAATTTACAGATAAAGGTGAAGTATCACTTAGTGTCAATATGCTCTCCACTGATGAAAGTAACTCAATGATAGAGTTTAATATTTCCGATACAGGTATTGGTCTTACTCCTGAGCAAATAGATAAACTTTTTCAATCGTTTAGCCAAGCAGATGAGTCAACAAGTAGAAAGTATGGGGGATCTGGATTAGGTCTTACTATCTCTAAACAACTTGTTGAGATGATGGGTGGGAGTATCAATGCCTATAGTAAATATGAAAAAGGTAGTGAGTTTATTTTTACTATAGAAACAGAGATTAAAAAAGAGAAAAGAAACTACAGACTCCCCTCTAAAAGTCTTATGAATAAACATGTATTAATCATAGAAAAAAATCAAAAAACTATTGATGCACTCTCAACAATGTTAGGATATTTTCACTATACAAGCGTTGGCACTGTAGATATAGCTGAGATTGATTCACTTATTAGCAATAATAATTTTGACCTTGTTTGTATTAATTATGATATACTTTCCCAATTTAAGGGTCAAATATTTAAGCAAAATTTTAAAGCAAAAATTGTGATTATGCAAAATGGATTATCTATTAGTGATGCATTATCTATCAATAATATAGAGATTGATTCATATCTTCATAAACCTTTTACTCAACAAATGATTTTTACAATGATTCTTAAAGTTTTTAATAATCAGCGTGTAGAAAAAAGAGAGAATAAAGAGTTAATATCTAAAAAAGCTTTACATACTTTAACAGGTAGTCATATCTATATTGCAGAAGATAACAAGATAAATCAAACGGTTATGCTCGCTCTTCTTGAAGATACAGGTATTAAAGTTACGATACTAAACAATGGTCAAGAGGTATTAGACCAACTTGTAACCAATAGTAATATTGACTTAATACTCATGGATATTAATATGCCAGTTATGGGTGGGATAAAAGCTGTTGAAGAGATACGTAAAAATAGTCAGTATAATGACATTCCTATCCTTGCATTAACAGCTAGTGCATCACATAAGAATATAGAAGAGACAAAAAATGCAGGAATGGTTGAACATATTACTAAACCTATTAATGTTAACACTCTTTATAATTTTCTTCTACAATATATCCAACCTAAAGTAGTGATAACAGAAGATGAAGTAGAGCCAGTAGAAGGCAAAAAGAACTTAGAGGAAGAGAACTTCCATATTACACTTAAAGAATCTTGTACCGCTTTTGATGAGATTAATACGAATTTAGATTTAAATCAAGCTATAGAGCTTTCTATCTTAGTTAAAAATGAAGCTAAAGAGAATGAAGTAGAGATTATATATGATACAACCCATCTTTTAGAAGAGATCTTTACACGTCAAAAAAATGACCTATTTTTAATTGTTGAAAACTATACATCTATACTTGAACCCTTTACATTAGCTTCAGATATATTTAAAGAGTCACCAGAGACTAATAACGAAGAGATAATCCATAGCACACTCAATATTAAAGAGGGACTAGCTCGTTTTAATGGAGATAATGAAAGTTACCGTGAACAACTTTTTGATTTTACTGATACCTATAGAGATTCAGATAAACAGATCTATACACTTATAGACACTGCAAAATTTGATCAACTCTTAGATTATATCCATACAGTTCAAGAAGCTTCAGAGCCTATAGGTGCAGTAAGTATCTATAAGAACCTTGCAAATTTAGAGTTAAATATCAATAGATTTGAGAATGAGTTTAATCTATCTATTCAAAATTATAAAGACGTATGCGACAGTTTATTTTAACAATAAAAACGTAATTTAAAGTAATAATATGTTAAAATTCAAAAAGGCATAGAGAAATGGGAGATATTATTTAGATGACATATACACATCATAAAAAAAAACCAAAGGTAGTAGAACCTACATCCTATGCAAAAAAAGATGTCAAGATATCTGATGCACCTCTTTTCTTTATAGAAGGTCTTGAGCATATCTTTCTTATTGTCTATTTTATATTTCTCCCATACTTAGCAGGACTAATTTTTCTTTTTGTCTATATTGCAGATAGAGATATTAAAGTATTTACTGCACTAAACAGTAATAATAGTTACCTACTTACATGGACAATAGGCTACGAAATACTCGCAGCACTTGCCCTTATACTTATTATGAAAAATGCTATTATGTTCTCTATCCAAACAGCTAGAGCAGGTCCATCAAATAAAAAGTTTGTGATTCCTTAACTATTAAAGCTATATCAGTTATAGCTTTAACTCTTTAACTAAATACTCACCAGTATATGAACCACTCTCTTTATATTCCCTAGCTAACTTTTCAGGACTTCCAGTTGCAATAATAAGCCCCCCCTTATTTCCACCTTCTGGTCCCATATCTATAATATAATCTGCATTTTTAACCATATCAAGATTATGTTCAATAACTACTACAGAGTTACCTAGTTCTACTAGATGATGAAGTACACCTGTTAGTCTATCTACATCTGCAAAATGAAGTCCTGTAGTAGGTTCATCTAAGATATATAGGGTTTTACCCGTATCTTTACGACTTAACTCTTTACTAAGCTTAATACGCTGTGCTTCTCCACCAGAGAGTGTGGTTGCATTTTGACCTAAGGTGATGTAATCAAGACCTACATCAGTAAGTGTCTTAAGCTTTACAGCCAAAATAGGAATAGCTTTAAAGAATTCCAACGCTTCACCTACAGACATACCTAAAACATCTGCAATTGTTTTACCTTTATAGCGTACTTCAAGAGTTTGAGCATTATATCTTGCTCCATCACACACATCACAGCTGACTAAAACATCAGGTAAGAAATGCATCTCTATCTTTATCTGTCCATCTCCTTGACACTTCTCACAACGTCCACCTTTTACATTGAAAGAGAAACGACCTATTTTGTAACCACGAAGCTCTGCTTCTTTAGTTTGAGCAAAAAGTTTACGTATCTCATCCATCATACCTGTGTAAGTTGCAGGGTTAGAGCGTGGTGTTCTACCTATTGGACTTTGGTCAAGGTAGATAACTTTATCAAGCTTCTCTAAACCTGTAATCTCTACACCATCTATTTTATTGACTTTTTTAGCACGGTTAAGTAGCTCTCTAGCAACAGGAAGTAAAGTTTGAAGTATTAGTGAAGATTTACCACTTCCACTTACTCCTGTAATACATACAAGGTTTTTTAATGGAATCTTCGCATCAAGTTTTTCTATGTTGTTTAGGGTAACATTTTTAATCTCTATCCACTCCTCTTGTGGATTGTCATGAGAGTAGCAAATATCTTTTCTACCATACATATAGTCAGCAGTTAGTGTTTTAGCTTTCATTAACTTCTTTGCATCTCCAGCAAAAACTACCTCCCCACCAAACTTACCAGCACCTGGACCAATATCTATAATATAATCAGCCGCCAAAATAGTCTCTTTGTCATGCTCCACAACGATAACAGAATTTCCTTTTTCCCTTAAAGAGTTGAGTGTACGAATAAGCTTCATGGTATCTCGTTCATGTAACCCTATACTAGGTTCATCAAGTACATACATAACACCTGTAAGTCCCGAACCTATTTGTGAAGCTATACGAATACGCTGTGCTTCTCCACCAGAGATACTTCGTGCATCACGACTAAGGGTAATGTACCCTAAGCCTACATCATAAAGAAAATAGAGTCGTTCATACAACTCTTTAAGTATAGAGTCTGCTATCATCTTTTGTTGTTCTGTAAGATGTGAAAAGCTCTCTTTATCTGCAAAAAGTGCATACGATTTTTCTATAGGCATATCTATAATATCTGCGATATTTTTACCCTCTATCTTTACAGATAAAGAGCGTGGTCGTAGACGATGTCCATCACATTTATCACATACTTTTTCTGTCATGTACTCAGAGAGATCTTTCTCCTCTTTAAACATATCATGAGCAAACTTTACCACGCCAGGCCACTCTCGGCTGAGTTTATGACGCTTCCATGTAAAGTCAACCGAAGAGCCTAGTCCATAGAGTATGGCTTTTTGTTGATGGGCTTCAAGCTCACAATAAGGTACTTTTGTACTTATCTCATTTTGCTCACAAAAAGCATTAAGAAATTTTGTATAATAACTTTTGTTAAAGCCATACATTATTTTTACAGCACCCTTCTCTACAGAGAGTTCTTGGTCTATCACTTTTTTAAGATCTATAGCATAACGAATACCCAAACCATCACAAGTAGGACAAGCACCTTTAGGTGAGTTAAATGAAAAACTTACAGGTTCTAAAGGTTCAAAGCTTAACTTACAGTCAAAACATGCCAAGTGTTCAGAGTAGTGTATATGCTGTCTGTCAAGAGCTAACTCTTCATAGTTAAGCACCTCTATCTCCATCTCACCATAACTCTCTTTAAGTGCTTTTTCTACATCTTGCCCTATACGGTCACGACTCTCCTCTTTTACTACAACTCTATCAACTACAACTTTAATGGTATGTTTTTTAGTTTTAGAGAGTTCTATCTCATCATCAAGACGTACCATCACACCATCTATCATAGCACGAATATAGCCCTTATGGCGTAAAGACTCAAGCATATCTACAAAAGTACCTTTTTTCTCTTTGACAAGTGGTGCCATAATAACAAGCTTTGCCCCGTTAGGAAGTTTTAAAACCTCTTCTATAATATCTGCTGCAGACATAGAAGAGATAGGCTTATGACACTCATGACAATGTTGTTCACCTACACGAGCAAAAAGTAAACGCAGATAGTCATAGATTTCGGTAATCGTTCCAACCGTAGAACGAGGGTTTTTAGAGGTGGTCTTTTGGTCTATAGCAATAGCAGGTGTTAGTCCCTCTATCTTATCTACATCAGGCTTTCCAACACGTCCTAAAAACTGTCTTGCATAAGAGGAGAGAGACTCTATATAACGTCTCTGTCCCTCTGCATAAAGTGTAGAAAATGCCAAAGTAGATTTACCAGACCCAGAGATACCAGTCACTACTACCAGTTTATTTTTAGGAATACTAATATTTATATTTTTTAAATTATTCTCTCTAGCTCCATACACATGTATCATATCTTTTTGTTTTACCATTTTATTCATCTTTTAGGTTAAAATTAATCATGGATTATAGCATAATTACATGAACGCCTAAAGCCCTTTTAAATATATTTATGCTTTATTTCTTTTAAGTTCCTCTATCTCCATACGTAAACTTTTAACCTCTATTTGAAGTTGATGGACTACCATCTGTAAAGTATGTTCTTCTTGCTGTTCAAAAGGAACAATAGACTCACTAATCTCTTTCTCTTTTTTATCATCAATCAAAATATAAGTTGTTTCCTTCTCACCTATATTTTCAACTTCTACATTTAATTTAGCAGACTTTACCATTTTCATTACATTAAAAACACTCAACTTATGTTTTATCGCATATTGCTTTATTGTTATCTTTTCTATTTTAATTCCTTTAATTTAATATTATATACTTTTACTTAACATTTAGTTCGTTATAATATAACAAAATTACCTAAAGGATAGTTATGAAACTAAACAAATTTAATACATTAGCAGTTATCGCCTCGTTAGTCATGCTTTTAAGTAGCCACATTATGGCAGAAGCAGCACCAGTTATTGATGCAAAAGCAAATGAAGCAATCAAAAATTTTATTAAAGAGGTCAAAGGAGGAGAAGAATTTTTATCTAAAGTCAAAGGCTTTCTTGTTTTCCCTTCTGTAGTCAAAGGTGGGTTTGTAGTAGGTGGAGAGTACGGGGAAGGTGTTCTACGTATAGAGGGTGAAAGTAAAGCCTATTATAGCATTACTTCGGGTTCTCTAGGATTTCAGATGGGACTTCAACAGACATCATATATCATCGCTTTTGTTTCAGAAAATGCTTTAAATAATTTTGTAAAAAGTAATGGTTGGGAAGCAGGTGTAGATGGTGCTGTCACTGTAGCTAAATGGGGAGCAGGAAAAGATATTAGCTCTATAAGCTTTGAAAACCCTATTTATGCTTTTGTTTTTGGTGCTAAAGGTTTAATGTATAACCTTACACTTGAAGGTACTAAATTTACTAAAATCAAACGTTAATCTTTACTTTAAGAGTAGAAGCTCTTAAAGCTTCTACTCTTTAGTGTTAAACCTCTCTTTATAACTACATTTTTGACATAGTTCTTCTACTGCTTTAGAGTGTTTAAACCCTTCTACAATATTGCTTGTTCGCTTATTTAAAAGTATATTTTTTAAACTCTCATCATGTAAATTTCCCAACTCTATCACACCATCTCCATCTAAACAACATGGTATAACCTTACCACTTGCTAAAATGCCTATATGTGATTGTAAGCCTTGACAGGTACCATCTCCATAGATTTTATTTGACAATGAAGGCCACTCAAAATAATTGTCAAAATGCAAAAGAATCTTATAGTCTAAACGGATAGTATTCTCTTTTTTTTCATAAATATCGTCTAAGTTAAGCTCAATATTAAAAGCTTTTGAAAGTTTTAAAAATAGTTTTTTATTAAAAATATCTTCACTCATTTTTTCATCTAAATTCCATACACGAAGGTTTATAAAAATCTCTCTCTTACGCTCAAGTTTCTCATGACATAAAGAGAGTATAGGAGAGAAATACTGTTCAAAAGTAATAGATGTATCATTTTTATTATAACTATTTAATGATATGTTTATCTGCTTGACACAAGGATGAAAAAGTGTCTCATAAGTATGTTTTTTTAAAAAGTAACCACTCGTAGTTAGGAGTGCTTTTAATCCATGCTTATGTATGATGTCAAGGTATTTTGAGAGGTTATTGAGAGTAAGAGGGTCACCCATCACATGACAAGCTATCTCTTTTGTATAAGCTTTAACTTCTTCTATCACAGTTTCGAAAAAATCTAAATCCATCTCTTGTGTGGGTAACTCTTTTGTAGGACAAAAGGTACAACGAAGCCCACATACATTAGTTAGTTCAATATAGATACGATAAAATTTCACTATTTGATACAACTTGCAAGATCTGAAAGGTTTTTAGATGAACGAATACAAGGCATATGAGATTTCATCATCAAAATCTTAGTATCTAAAAGATCTAAAATTTCGTCTCTATCTCCCTCTTTCCATGATGATATACTATGCTCTCTCTTTTTTGTAAAATGCATTTTTAAAGTAGAGGTACTCTCTAAACATACATTAGCATCTATCCAGTTTTCTGCTTTTTCTAAACACTCTCTTCTCTTTTGCATCTCTAGTAGCATTTTTGGCAATAACACTTTTTGCTTCTTAAATGTACTCTCTCCTATTTTCTCTAACCATACTTTTTTCTGTTTTTTAGTAAGATTATCTTCACTTGTATTACTCTCTTTCAAATATGCATACATCTCTAAAGAGACACTTTTCAATACTTCTAAAAATGGTTCTGATAATTGTCTATTTTTTAACTTAATTTGTGTTTTAAAGAGTGAAAATTTCTGAAGTGGAAAATTAGGTATAGTACATTTTTCAGAAGAAGCTTTTATATCTAACTTTACATCTATTGCTTTCTTTTGATAATACATATCTAATAGATGATATTCAGTTAATAGTGGTACTTTTTTATATATGCAAACTGTTATTCCTTTACCTTTCCATATATCACAAACAACTCCAGCAATGGTCATTTGTCCACCCTTTACTAACCCATCTGTAGGTTTATAATTTAATGTTTCTTTAGAAACAGGTCTTTCTAAAATCTTTTTATTTTTAAAATCTACGTTAAACTCTTGTTTATATTCTCTTTTAATACATTGGTTTCTATTTTCTATATTGTTTAATACTCCTGAAGTAATCTCCTCTACCTCTTCTTCAAGAAGTTCAACTCTACCCCAATCTCTAAAACGTAATATACTTTTACCATTAATACTAAGATTCACATCTTGAGTAAGCACACCTCCACCATTTATAGTATATGTAACCATACCCGATGAGAGATTATATTTTTTATCTGCTATTGTTTGAGAAAAAAGTAAGCTAAAAGAGAAGAGTAGAAAAATAAAAATAAAAATAATTTTGTAAGACATAAAGTTCCTTGTAAATTTTAATTAAGTGAAAATATAATCAATAAACTGATTTAAATATCATCATATATTGTAACATAATATTTACATTATACTAGGAAATAGGGAGAAAGAAGAGGAGAAAAAAGTGTTTATAAAATATATATAGGGTAGAAAACTACCCTATATTACATACTACTCATCAAAATAAGAGTAGCAGTAAAAGTTATTTTATTTTTTAGCTGGCATAACTATTTTACCAAGTCTACCTGATGGTTCATTTGATGACCAAGTATTGATAGGAGTAATAGTCATATTTCCATCTTCTGCTACAATGATGTCAAATACATTCCACCAAGTATCTGTCTCAGCCTCTCCTGCAGGAGGAGTAAAGACAGTTGTACTACCATTTAACATAAGTTCAACTCTTGCTGGAGAGTTAGTGATATTCGGTGTGTGCGAACCTGAGTAATTATAGATAGCATAATGATATGTACCTGCTTCAGGAAAACTAAGTGCAGTAAACACTTCCGGTCCGTAACTATCAGTATCATCTACATCTAAATTAGCAAATGGCTCAGAAGATAAACTACCCTGACTTACATACCAAATATGATAATTATCTGGTCCAATTACATGTGTATCTAAATCGTATGGATGTTCTCCCCATGTTAAACGTACACTTAATGGTACATCTCCTAGGATAAGACAATCTGTTATTGTTACATTTGAAGGACTATATATTTCAGCAACATTCGACACTTTACCTAAAAGAGCTGCACTTACTAATGCTGTACCATTTTGCATCGCATCTACCGTAAAGTTTCCATCAGAATCAGTTAGTGATGATGCCATACCATTATAATCTTTACCCTCCACATGAACAGTGGCATTTGGTATTCTAATTCCATTTTCATCTTGTACACAACCTGAGATAGTAACAGAATCATAAAGATAATCTGCATTCCAAGTAGTAAAATGCGATACTGTACCTTCATAGTATGTACCATCAGCAGATAGTGTTGCTGTACCTTCTTCAACCCATACACCAGCTTCATCATCATAATAAAAAAGTGGAATTGATGCAGGTGTTGATGCACCTCTAGTAGAAACAGGTATTCTAATTACTGCTGTTTCTCCAGCTGCTAAATTTAGAGCATTATCTGATGCATCTGTAAAATTTACTATTATTGCACCAAAACTAGCTATTGGATCTCCATTACTAATAGTTAAATCACCTGGCATTAAATCTATATCTAAAGCTGGATTAATTGGTGTTAGTTCAGCTCTAATCTCACCTACTGGAGCATTTCCATTTGAAAGAACCAATGAATCAGCTCCAATCACTACATTAGCAGGAGAATCAGTTACTTGTACCGTAAAGTCTGTAGTCGCATCAAATGTATCTGAAAAAGCAACAGGTAATATATTGATATCTAATGATACTCTTGCATTATCCCCATCTTCAATAGATACAATTTTACTTATTCTGGCATAACCCTCTCCAGATACACCTACTACTACTCTTTCTATAGCACCATCTTCCTCAACTGGAGCTACATATGAACCATCTTGTGCTGTAGTAACCGTTTGTGTACCAATAGTAACATTTAGACCTGATAAAGGTGAACCTGTAGTATAATCAAAAACCTTACCTACAACTGCACGATAATCTACATCTACAGCTACAACATTTACAGTTCTTGTTTCAGTTGCTACATTTCCAGCACTATCTGTTGCAGTATAAGTAATAGTATAAGCACCTACAGTTGTTGTATCTACACTACCACTTGTTACTACATTTACAATTTCATCTACATTGTCTGTTGCTGTTGCTCCTGCATCTGTATATGTACTTCCTTGATTTACATTTGTAGGATTAGCTCCATTAATAGTAATGGTTGGTTTTGTTGTATCAGTTGGGGTATCACTACTAGAACTTCCTCCACAACCAACAATCATTGACATCACTAACATAGTTAAAAAACCATGTAACATAAACTTTTTCATTTTAACTCCTTTGTATAAAGTATATATAAGTGTATTAACACTTATTACTACATAGTTTAACAAAAAAAAGTGCCAATTTTGTGACAAAATGAACTTTTTACTTTATTTAAGGTAAAATTTTTTATGTTTAATAAAAATAAAAAATTATATCTTATAATATTAATATTTCTCTTTTTCACTCACACTCTAAATGCTAAGAGTATTAATATTTCACACAATCAAGAGATTTCACTTTTAGAAAATTCTCATATATATTTTACTACTAAAACTATAGGTTTAGAAAGAATTATAGATAAAAATCTTTTTCAACCTTATCATAAAAAACAAATTAATATTGGAGCATCACAACAAACTATTTGGATAAAAATAGAGCTTACAAATAGTACGTCTAAACCCATAGAGAAATTACTTATTTTTACTTCTCCTCTTTTAGAATATATTTCTCTCTCTCAAAAAGAGACTAACTCAACATCAATAACATCAACAATAAAAGGTGCTTCATATATCACAGATAGTCACACTACGCTTTTTCCCTATTTTACAATTAAAATTCATCCTCATACTACAACAGTGTATTTTATAAAGGTACAATCTCGGTATGAACCTATTGACTTTAAAATAGTACTAAAAGATCGTACTACATACATAAATGAAGACCAAATACAGCAATTTATCAATATACTACTTATAGGTGTTGTAATTGCATTTATGTTCTACTCTCTTCTACTCTCTTTTTATACCAAAGATAAAAGTTATCGTTATTATAGTCTATATCTATTTATGCTCATTTATCAACAGATGACATATTTGGGATTAACACAAATTTACTTACCACACTATCTTGTAAAAATAGATATTCAAATACCTATTATTAAAATAAATATTTTACTTATTACCGCAGCACTCTTTGCTATCTCTTTTTTAAAAATAAGAAAATATAGTACTTTATATAACATCTATAAATCATTTATTATTATTGCTATTTTAGAGATAATTATGCTATCTATTCCTGGACTTTATAATTTAGATATTGTCATTATCACAGGTTTATTATTTATCATTTTTAACCTTTTTTCTAGTATTAAGACCTATTTAGATGGATACACACAAGCTAGACTTTTTATTGTAGGGTTTAGTATTGTTTTTATCTCATATTTACTTATTATTTTAAATGCTATGGGTCTTACTTCAATAATGCAAGAGTTTCAAAATATACTTATTTTTGGTACTGCTTTTGAAGCCTTAATCCTCTCTTTAGCTTTTGCTGATAGATATAGTATTTTACAAAAAGAGAAAGATATTGCAGATAAATATATACTAAATGAATCTAAAGAGAGAGCAATGATTATTGAATATGAGGTTATTAAAAAGACTCATGACTTAAATAATGCTCTCAAAACTAGAGAACTCCTTTTAAAAGAAGTACATCATAGAGTAAAAAATAATTTACAAATTATCTTGTCTATTATACGCCTACAAAGCGATAAAATAGAGGATGAAAGAGTTAGTAATAAATTTACAAATTTAGAAAATAGAATAAATGCCATAGCCAAAACATATAATATGCTTCTTATTAAAGAGAATTTAGATGAAATTGATATGCAAGAGTATATTGACTCTTTACTTTTTGACATTTGTGAAACACTACAGCATTCACAACAAGATATTGAGATACAAACTGATATTAATGCCACTGTTCCTCTAAGAGAATCTGTATATATAGGATTAATTATCAATGAAGTGGTTACAAATGCTTATAAATATGCTTTTGATAATAAAAAAGGTAACATAATAATATCATTACAGAAAAATGCTCATGATTACATTTTATCTATTGAAGATGATGGTAAAGGATTTCAATTACTAGAGTATAAAGATACCTTAGGATTAAAACTGATTCATACCTTAGTGTATGATCAATTAGGAGGAAGCATGGAATTAAATACAGAAATGTACACAAAATATATAATAAGGTTTACTATATGAAGAGTATAAATGTACTTATTGTTGAAGACGAAAGTATTGTAGCTATGGAGATAGAGAGTTATATTCAAAAGCTTGGATATAACATTCTAGGTATCTGTTCAAATGGAAAAGATGCTCTACAAAGTATTTTGAAACATAGAGTAGATATAGTTATCATGGATATATGTATTAAAGGAAATATAGATGGAATAGAAACAGCCATACTCATAAAAAAGAGTAGTCCAAACAGTAAAATTATTTTTCTTACTGCTCACCTTGATGACTACAATGTAGATAGAGCCATAGAGATAGACCCTATTGCTTACCTATCTAAACCTTTTAATAGAGAAGAGTTACGTATTTTTTTAAAAATTGCTCATCATAAAATTATAAATAACCATACATTTGTAGAAACTGATAATAATCATATCATTCTTGATAATGAATATAGCTATGATATAAAAAATCACACCCTATACTACTATACTGAAATCATTCATCTTACTAAAAAAGAGAGTGATTTACTTGAACTTTTCATTCACGATAAAAATCAAATTGTAGATTTTTATACAATTGAGAATAGTATATGGCCAGAAAAAACCACTAATACCAATACTATTAGAACTTTGGTTAAACGTTTACGTCAAAAGCTAAAACATAAGTTTATAGAGACTATCTCATCACGAGGCTATAAACTTATAATAAATTAATAGTAAGTTTTAATACCACTAGCCACAACTTCAGTAAGTTCAGTTAACGCTTTATCCATAGAAGACACTATACTATTGGCATCACTTTTGGTTGCAACCTTAGTATGAAATAGCCCTGTCTTACGTCTTTTTGTAAGCATATCTACTACTTCCCAATTTGCATCAAGATAGACACTATCACCTTGTGCAATAAAGCGGGTTACATCAACATTCAGTTTTATATTAGGTTGTCTATCTAGCCCCCAAGGATAAGCATAAACACTAGGCTGTTGGAACTTTTTTTGCATAAAGCTAATAAGTCTATAAGTTAACCCTGCATCTAAATCTTCACCCCACTCTGCTCCATTTAGCATGGAAATTTGTGTAGAACTCTTAGCAATAGCAATCTCTCTTTTATAAAGATAATCAGGAACGGTGACTTTCTCTACCCCAATAATCTTATTTTTATAAGTATAGAGTGTCGTAGGCTGTCGAGCAGGTGAAAGTACATAATAGTTAGAACTTCCACAGCTATTAAGTAGCAGTATCAATACTATAGCAAAAGGTATTTTTATTTTTAACATTAATTATCTCCAAAGATAAGTGAATTTGGCTTACGATTAAGCATTTTTAAGAAGACTTGCATCTCTTGTGATGTTTTGGTAAGAACTTCTAATGTTTGTGTAAGTTGTGCTTTAACTAATGAGTTACTATCATAGCCTTTTATTACTTTTTCACTACTTTTCACTGTTTTATTTATAGATTTAAGTACACGATTTAACTCATCAGGTAGTCTATTAAATGATTTTTTATTGGTTAAATTATTAATATTCTTAACCGTAGTTTGTAAGTCAAGTATCAAGGTATTTACATTCTCAATAGGTTTAGCACTCTCATTTACAACATTATTAATAGAAGTTAATAATTTCTCTATGGGTAAGTTATTGAGTCTATCAAGAAGTTGCGTCATACTTGTCATTACACCTTCTGATATAGTATTTACCATAGGTAACTCTGCATAGGACTCACCTTGGATAATACTTGCATTTCCTTCATTATGATTAAAGGTTAAATCTATAAAAAGCATACCCGTTATAGGATCAAAAGAGCTAAGTTTTGCACGTAATCCCTCTTCTACTGCCTGATAAAAATTTGACTCACCATTATTGGTATTATCTTTAAATACAGAAGTGTCTATATCTACTAAAACTTGAGCAGACATTTTATGATTGATTTTATCATAAGAGAGTTTCATATCTTTTACTGAACCTACATTAAAACCTTCAAAACGTACAGGTGCATTAAGTCTTAAATTGGAAATAGAGTTATTGGTCAAAAGTTCAAAAGTTTTAATCTCTTTTATTTCAGAACCAACACATTTACTCTCTGCCTCTGTTTTATTTTTATATAAATAAAAAATATGTCTATACCCAACGGTACTATTTTTATTTTCACCAGAAGAAGAGAATTTTATCCCCCCTTGTAGTATAAAATTTAGAGGAGCTATATTAATATCAAGATTGCCTTTACTAAAATCAATATTGACCATATTTTGATTCCAGAATTTTGAATTTTCATGTACATAAGGCACATATTGATTATCTATAAAAACAATCACATCTAGACTTTTATTGTCCAATGCTAAATTTATATACTCTACTTGCCCTACTTTTATATTCTTAAAATATATAGGTGTACCTACAGAGACATTCTCTCCATCTAATGATTTCAGATGAAAATATGTTCCATCCATACTGTCTCGGTAAGGTTGAGTTAATCCTATAAATTTTTTCTTATACTCTTTTCCACCAACTTTAGAAAATACATTAATATATGTTCCTGAAATTAATGTATCTAATCCGCTAATACCATTTAGTCCCACTTCAGGTTTTACAATCCAAAACTTTGCATTTTCTGTTAAATATGGTTTGGCTTTTTTACTGTTTAATCGAACTACTACAATAACACCTTCTGTCCCCTCTTCAACATAAATATTTGTCACTTTACCTATGGGTACATTTCTAAATTTGATAACACTTTGTCCTGCTACTAAACCTTCATTTTGATGAAAAATAATCTTAATCTCAGGTCCACGTTTCGCAAAATGCTGATACCCTAACCAACCTGCAATAACTAAAGCGATAAAAGGTACTATCCATATAGATGTAATCATATTGAACTTTGTAGATTCTTTTATTTCTGGTATCTTATGTGACATTAATTTATATTTCCTTCATTTAAGTGTTATCTGTTTTCTTTAATAAGTCTCTCATCGAATGCATGTGCAGCTAAAAGTGTAAAAAAGACTGAAATTGCAAAAGCAGTAGCGGCGGTTCCAGCTAAAATCTCTACACTAGAGAGATGAATAAGTGCAGCAAGTATGGCCACAACAAAGACATCTATCATTGACCAAGGTCCTACTACCTCTGTCACATAGTAGAGTTTATGTTTATTTACCTTCTTGTCTTTTCCTAAAGGATATTTTACACTAATTAATAGATAAAGTAAAATAAGAAACTTCATTACAGGAATAATAATAGAAGCAAAGAAAATAATTGCAGCAATAGGATAAGAACCATGTTCCCATAAAATAACAACCCCACCAATAATAGTACTCTCATCTCTTATACCAAATGCATTACTTACTAGCATAGGATATAGATTTGCAGGGATATATGCAATCATCGCTGTAATAAGATATGCCCAACTTTTTTCAGTACTAAAGTTTCTATGATGGTAAATAGCAGAATCACAACGACGACAACGATTTTTTTTACCCTTATCTATATTGACTGCATCACAGATAGGGCAACGAATAAGTTTACTTTCATCTACTTCTATCAATCTTTATCCTTTGATAGTAATACCTTTTTTCTCAACATCCATATTTCAGAGATATGAATATTTTTAGTAATATAAATATCTATTAGAACAAAAACCATTAATGCCCAAAAAGAGATACCTATATGTATTTGCCCAAATGATATAAGTTTTACAAGTGCTACTAAAATACTAATAAAAAAAATATCTGCCATACTCCAAGGTATAATATGAGAAAGTATAATCAATAACTCTTTTGTAAGTTTTGTACCACGCTGCAACTTTAGCATTGAAAAAATCATAATATTTATAAGAAATATCATTAAAGGAAAAATAAAAATAAAAAACAGACAGATTAATCCTACAATGTAAAATTGATTCTCAAATAAAGAAAAAATGGTTTTAGGAATAGTAATAAACTGTTCACTTCCCAAAATATCTATTTTAAGTACAGGAAAGAAGTTTGCTATTATAAAAAATATTAAACCTGTAAAGCTTAATGCTAAACCATAATCTATCAGTTTACTATCGTATCTATAGAGTATATACCCACACTTACGACAGCATGCTTTACTGCCATCAGCTATAGCTACCTCTTCATGTAGTGTAAAACATTTGTGACAGATAATAAAGTTATCAAGGTCATTTTCATTTTCTAATTTCATAATCAAGAATTATACCTAATCTTTTCAAAATAAATATATGATATAATAATATTTAGCTTAAAGAGAATGGATATGAATGAAAATATTATCAATCGGTAAAGTATTGCACCATGAAAATTTAAATATTACTTCTATAACAATGGAATCATTATCAACACATAAGGATATAGAATTTTATGCCTATATTATTATCAACGGTGGTGATGGCACCATAAGACGAGTACTTAAACAACTCCATAACTTAGAGTATATCCCAACATTTATCCTCAACCCTATAGGTTCGTTTAATGTTGTGGCTAAGATTCATAAAGCTCCTAAGATTAATGATGTATTAGATACTCTTGCTAATGGTAATATGCCAAATACACACAAACATCACCTCTTTAAAGTCAATGATGAAATTTTTCTATTTTCTGCAGGTAATATGGGTGATTTACAACATATATTTTTCTCAGAAACATTACGATTTGGTGTCCTTAAACATGGTATATTGAAGTATTTACTATCATTTATACTTCTTTTACCTGCACACATACTACTTACACCATTTATGCTAATGAGTAAAAATAGATTTTTCATCTTTACCCCTTTACGTTTTATTAAAAAACTTGGCAGTTTTTATGGCGAAGTTAATAAGATGACTATTGAGTTAAATAACCCATATAACCTTATAGAGTTAGATGGGGATCTTGTTACTATAGAAGAGAAGAAATTACATATTACACAAGCTGGTTTTGTACCTGTAGTAACTCAATAAATTGAAATTTATTTACCATATACAGTATAAAGATAATCAGCTAAACCATTAATTTCATCTTCTGTCATTACACCTTTTAAAGATGGCATAAGTCCAAAATTCTTAATTGCTTTTTTTCCATATAAAGACTTTCTTTTATTTGGTTCGTTTATATAGTCTTTTATAAAATCTATAAATGCTTCTTTTGTTTTTGTTTCATCTTTTATCTTTATCATGACATCTTTTACAAATGGTGCTTCATAAAAAGCTGTAACCTTTCCTCCTGACTCATTTACTCCAACTGCTGTTGCATGACAACTTGCACAATATTTACTAAAAAGTATCTCATTTTTTTTCACTTCCTCTCTTAAGCTTTTTTCTTCTTCAGAAAGTATGACTTTTTTTACTTCCTCTTTTTTTATAATTTTCCCATAATCATTATAAAGATATTCAGCTAATATAGTTGATTCATTCTCTGTCATTGCACCTTTTAATGATGGCATAAGCCCAAAATCTTTAATAGCTTTTTTTCCATATAAAGACTTTCTTTTATTTGGTTCGTTTATATAATCCTTTATAAAAGTAATAAATGCTTCTTTTGTTTTTGTTTCAATTTTCAATTTATTTATAATATCTTTCGCATAGGGAGCATCATAAATAGGTGTAACCTTTCCACCTGCTTCATTTACACCTATTACTGTAGCATGACAAATTGCACAATTTTTGTTAAAAAGCATATCCCCTGATTGAGAAAATAGCGTTGATGTAGAAATTACTGTAAATACTAGAGCATTTTTCATTTTCATTTTAAATCCTTTTTATTAAAATATTAACAAGCTAGATTATAACATATATAAGTATAGATAATGATTATTATTAGTTTTATTGTTGACATTTTGTCAGAATTATGCTATCATTTATATCTTATTTTAACTAATATACACTAAATATTATCAAGGAATTATATGAAATATATTTACACACTACCTGTACTTATATTTATCTACACTGATATACCTCAAAGTGTTGAGTGTGCTATTGAATCATTTATAACGGCTTCATAATGTTTAAAATAGATAATCCAAATAACAATAGAAAAAATGTTAGTCATGCATTTTTTTTAGCTCTTGCTATTACCATAGCAGAGCCTTCAACTGTCTTACCACTTATTATTCACCACTTTTCAGATAGTGTTATTGTTGTGGGACTTTTTGTCTCTCTACTTCGTGGTGGAGCTATTACTATACAACTTTATGCTGCTTTCCATGCTCAAGCATATAAAAGAGTACTCCCCTACTTAAACAAAGTATTTTTCTTTCGTTTCATCTCTTGGTTTATGATAGGTTTATCTATCTTTTTATTGGGTGATACACATAAAACTCTCACTCTCTTTTTTATAGGCTTAGGTCTTTTCTTCTTTTCATTTACAGCTGGATTTGGAGCGATTTACTTTAAAGAGCTTCAAGCTAAACTTTTTTCAAAAAAGTACCGTGGTAAAACCATGGCAAATAGAAATATAGCAGGGTCTATTGCTTCTATTATTAGTGGTGGGGTTGCGGGGTATGTACTTCAACACTTTGAAGCACCACTTAGTTACGCAGCACTTTTTATGGTAAGTAGTCTCTTTATGGCTATAGGTTTTATTATCTTTAGTACTATAGAAGAGCCAGCTAAAGAGAAAACTTTAGTCAAAGAGAAAGATTTTAAAACTTTTATTAGGAATGCTATACAACTTCTTAAAAAAGAGAAAAGATTACAACAACAAATATTAGTCATATTTCTAAGTTTTTCTTACTACTTAGCAATGCCTTTTGTTATCTTAAACGCCAACAGCTCGTTTACATTAACAGGTTGGATGCTAGGTGGATTTATCACTATGCAAATGGTAGGTAGTATTATAGGAAGTACTTTTATTTGGCGAAGAATTCACCACTATGAGAAGATGCTCTCTTTGAGCTTTATTTTTATGATAGTTGCATTTATACTTGCACTCTTTGCAGAAAATATTTACCTGTACGCCTTAGTTTTTCTTCTTTTTGGAACAGCACTTGATGGCTTTAGTATTAGTGGAATGAATCTAGTGATAGAGATAGCCCCAGAAGATAAACGCCCTATATACACAGCACTACAGACAAATATTACATCTCTAGGACTCTTCTTCCCTATTTTAGGAGGTATTCTCCTTACGTATGTTGAGAGTTATACTTTTATTTACCTACTCACTATTTTACTTTTATCTATAGGTCTTTTTTTAAGTTTAAAATTAAAAGAGCAATAGCAGTTAATCTATCGGTAGATAATACGCTACTGCTATAAGTGAGAGGACAATTGTTAGCCATAATATTGGTATGAGCCTATATTTTAATCTAACCTTTTTTAAATCCATAAAGTAGTCAATAACAAGTTGACCTTTTAGAAATGTTGTTATGAGTAAAACTGCAACTAGAGGTGTACTTATATATTTGAAATAACCCAAAGAGTAAGCAAATATTGTCAGCATAATTAAAACAATCCATATATATTCTAAAGTTCTTGTAATTTTTGTCATTTATTTCACCTATCTTATAATATAAACTAATGGAAAAAGTACAATCCACAATAAATCTACCATATGCCAATATGAAGCACCTGTCTCAATACCTTTTGAATCATTTGGCAAATAACCATTTATCTTCGTTTTCTTATAAATAAGAAACAAAATACCAGAGCCTAAAATGACATGTAAAAAGTGGAATACTGTTAACATAATATAGAACATAAAAAATCTATTGGTACTAAGGTTTATACCCATTCCAAATATATGTGAAAATTCTATAATTTTTATTGTTACAAATGCAAGACCACAGAGAATAGCAAAAAGTAGCCATTTGGAAGCTTCTTTATTTGACTCTTGTAGAGTATCTGCTGTCATATTTTTAATACTATGAACGGCTTTCACTACAAAATAACTACTTGTAATCAAAATAATTGTATTAACAAAACCTGATGTCTGATTAACAGCTAATTGTGAAGCATTAAAGAGTTCAACATCAAGTCTTCTTGAAAAAGCATAGCCTAAAAACAATAGTGCAAAAGTAATAAATTCAACATAAATAATAACCCAAATTGCTAGGTCACCAGGAGGATATGCCTCTTTTAGAGAGATACTTTTAGACATTTAAACTCCTTGGAAAATGCAATGCTATAAGTTTTTCAAGCACATCTAAAACATCTGCCTCATCAGAAAGTGATTCTACTATGGAGTGCATACACGCTTGATATGGGTCAAAACCTTTTGTAATAAGTTTTCCAGCATAGATAAGAAGTCTTGTTGAAACTGCTTCTTGAATATCAGTATCGGTGAGTTGTCTTATCTCCCCTGCAATATTTACAAGTTTTTGAGCTATCTCTTCAGCTACCCCACTCTCTTTTATAACTATCTCTTTTTCTATTTCAGCTTTTGGGTAGTCAAAACTAAGTGATATAAACCTCTGCTTAGTACTAGGCTTCATACCTTTTAAAACATTTTGATAACCAGGATTATAAGAGACTACTAACATGAAATCAGGATGTGCTTCTATAACTTCTCCTGTTCTATCTATGGGTAGTACTCTTCTATAATCTGCAAGTGAGTGTAGAACAACTGTAGTATCTTTTCTAGCTTCTATAATCTCATCTAGGTAACAGATACCACCATTTCGTACAGCTTTAGTGAGGGGTCCATCTTGCCAATAGGTTCCATTTTCATTTATAAGATGACGACCTACTAAGTCTGATGCACTGAGGTCATCATGACAAACAACGGTATAGACTTCACGGTTTAGTTTTTCGCCCATATGTTCAATAAACCTTGTTTTCCCACATCCTGTAGGACCCTTAATAAGCACTGGTAAGTTCATAGAAGCAGATGCTTCAAAAAGCTCAACTTCATTGCCTTGTGGTAAATAATATGTTTCTGACATCTGTTTTCCTTTTTATTTTGTTAAATTAATATAAACTTCTGGTATGATCTTTGGTAATTTCTGACCATCACGCACTACTGCAAAACCATTTCTACCAAAAAGATATGTAAGATACTCTTTTGCCTCTACATCTACAGTAATGCAAAAAGGCGTTATTCCTTTTTTTCTTACCTCTTCTACAGCTTTTTTGGTATCTTCTATACCATATCTACCATCATATCTATCTTCATCATTTGGCTTACCATCACTAATAATCAATAGTAATTTAGTACTGCTTTTCTGTTTTTCAAGTATTTTAGACGACTCACGAATGGCCGCTCCTAATCTTGTGTAGTAGTAAGGTTGCATAGAGTCAATACGCCCACGGATTAAATCATCATAACGGTCTTTAAAATTTTTAATAATATTAAAATAAACTTTTTTATTTTGTAGTGAAGAGAAAGAGTAAATAGCAAATCTATCATTAAGTCTTTCTAACGCTTCTGAAAAAACCATTAGACCATCTTTTATCACATCAATAATACGCACATCTTGTGTAATACCACCCTCTGTAGAGAGTGACACATCTGCTAAAATAAGTGTAGATATATCTCTTGTCTTTTTCTCAAAAGTAGTATAAAAATTTTGATGATGCATCGACTTATTAAGATGTCCTTTATAGTCTATCCATGTATCTATATTCAACTCATCACCATAAGGTAATCTATCATTTTTAATTCTATCAAGCGCCAAAAGATCTAATTCACCTTGTATCTTTCTTACTGCTTTTTTAAGTCTAAGAGGTAGTTCAATAGGTACAATATTTAGTGTAACTTGTGGTTTTATACGCACATAGTTTATAAGATAGTCATTTTTTCTATAGTCCCACTCATCTATAAGATGACCCTTTCCTAAAGGATAAATTTCTGTCATATCTGGCTCTAAATCTAAGTCCATTTTTATGCGAGAAGAGAGATTTGCTTGTTTTTTACCAATAGTGATTTCATCTAAATCTTCTGCATGATACAAGGCATTTTCATCAAAGCTATCATCTTCCATACGGTCAACATTTACTTGCTCAAAAATACTCATGAGTGACTCAGGCAAGAAGACCAAAAAACCTTTTGTCTCTCTTGTATCATCTATTTCATTGGCTTTCTTCTTCATTTCAAGATTATCAGTTTTATCTTTATCTTTACTTTGCATAGGAAGTTCATCATCTTCACTATTTAGTTTTGTGTTGCCAGATGCAACAGGTGGATAAATCCATAAAGGATTTGGGTAATCATTGATTAAATCTTCATTACTTTTCTCTTCTAAAGAGTTAATAAATGATAACTGTTCAAATTGTTCTGCTAAATAATTTGTAGCTTTTTTATGAAAAATTTTAAATCCAGAATATTTATTCAATAGATATTGTTCTGCTTTAATATTTTCTTGGATTAAATTATGACTTGTAATATCTACTCTTGTTAACATGGCTACAAGCCAATAGTATAACATTTCATTCTCTTCTTTACTTTCAAAATAAGCAAATGATGAAGGAAAATAGAGTGACTTTTCATCTTGCCAAGTTAGGAAAAACTCTTTACCCATAAAAGAAATTTTTTGTAAAAATGTTCGTGAGGAAGTTTCGACAAATCTTTTGTCTGTAATAGTAAGTTCTTTACCTTTTTCACCACCTAAGAGATGGTAAAAAAGAGCAAGAGATTTAGAGATATTGGTAAAGTAAACTCGCTCACTTTCGTGAAACTTGTTTACTCTTCGTCTAAGATGTTTATCCCAGCTTTTACCAATGTTTTCTTCAAACTCTAGCCAATACTTAAGCATTTTCTTCTTTTACAAAGAAACTATAGAAGTAAGTAAGAAGACCTGAGAATACAAGTACTCCAAAACCAGCTCTAACCATATAAATACCTGCTATAGACTCTTGTGACTCCATAAATCCAATAAGATCAGTACCTACTCTTTGGTCAAGTATTTGAACAATTCCAGCAGCTGAAAGTGCTAAAGTAAGACCAAGCATACCTATGTTCAACATCCAAAATGCAGATAATTCAACTTTTTGTGCTTTAGCACAGTTACCATGAGGACGACCTCTTAAAATAGGCATTGCATATGATATTACTGTAAAGATAATCATAATATATGCACCATAGAAAGACAAGTGACCATGAGCTGCAGTAAGTTGTGTACCATGAGTAAACATATTAACTGGTGCTAGTGTATGAAAGAAGCCCCAAACACCTGCTCCTAAAAATGCCATAACTGCTGTACCTTTAGCCCAAGTAAGTGCCATTTCATTATCATGCTTAATTTTTCTTTCTCTAGCCATTGTAAAGGCAAAAAGAACCATTAATAGGAATGGTAAAGGCTCAACAGCAGATGAGATAGACCCAATCCATAACCAATACTCAGGAGCACCCATATAGAAGAAGTGGTGACCTGTACCTAAAATACCAGAAACCATAGTCATTGCGATGATTAGGTAAAGCCATTTATCAATATGTTCTCTATCTACACCTGTTACTTTAATAAGTACAAATGCTAAGATGGCACCCATAATAAGTTCCCAAGTAGCTTCAACCCATAAGTGAACAGTGAACCACCAAAAGAATTTATCCATAATAAGGTTATCTGGAACATAGAATGCAAACAAGAAGAATACTGCAAGACCAAGAAGCCCTGTAATAAGTACTGTTGTAATAACTGTTCTTCTACCTAAAAGTACTGTCATAGCTGTGTTAAAAATGTATGAAACAACAACTAAAACGATACCAACTTTAGTAGGTAACGGCTGTTCAAGAAACTCTCTACCCATAGTAGGTAATAGATTATTGAATGTGAGCTCTGTAAGTTCTGCATATGGAACAAAAAGGTAACCTAAAATAGTAGCTACACCTGCTGCTGCAAATACCCAAAAAGTAACAATAGCTAACTTAGGACTCCAAAGTTCTCTCTCTGCTTCTTCAGGAATTAAGTAGTAAGTTGCACCCATAAAACCAAATAGTATTAAAACTATTAGTAAGTTTGTGTGAACCATTCTTAAAACATTAAATGGAATCAGTGGGAACAAAAAGTCTCCATAAAGATACTGTATTGCCATAAGCAAACCAAATAAAATTTCTCCTGCTAGAAGAATCAATGCAAAAATAAAATACGGTTTTGCTACCGCTTGTGAAGTATATTTCATATCTTCTACCTACCCTTCAATTGTTGGTGGCCAGTCATTGGCATTAACTTGTGATGTCCAAATTAGGAAATCTGATAAATGGTCAACTTCTTCATTAGTTAAATGAAATTGTGGCATTTTTCTTCTGTTTGGAGTTGATAGTGGTTGAGCTGCCATCCATCCTTGCATATATGCTTTAAATCCCTCTTCATTAGAAGCTCCTCTTCTTTGAAATACATTCATAAGTTCAGGTGCATAGTATGCTCCCTCTCCAATAAGAGTATGGCATCCCACACAGTTGTTCTTTTCCCAAAGTTTTTTACCTAGAACAACAGAAGCACTCATCTTTACTTCGTTTGATCTCTCTGGTATCTGTTTAACAGTATCAAAAACAAGTGCAATAAATATAAGGAGGGCAAATGTACCACCACCATAATAGATATTCTTTGCCATACTTTTTGTTATACGCTCAGTCATCAATAATCCTTTTTTTAATTCTACCTTCAGATAGTATGTGAAATATTAGCCAAAAAAAAATTAATACTACCTTTAAGTAGTAATTACTTAAGGGTATTCGCTTATGATGTGAATCCAAGTAAGTTTATATTATACTTTTGCGTTTAAATAAATAAAATATTTAAGAGGTCAAAATGAACTTAAGCAATACATCACAATATGCTATAAGAATTTTGGCCTATATGGCAGACAAACAAGACTCTACACTTATTAATGCTACAATGTTAGCAGATGCACTCATTATCCCTTATAAATTTTTAACTAAAATTATGACTGAATTAGTCAAAGCTAATTTAGTTGTCTCTATTAGAGGAAGAGATGGTGGATACCAACTAAAAAAAGTAGCATCAGAGATAAAAGTAGATGATATATTATATATATTTAATGATAATATTAGTGACAAACAGTGTCTTTTAGGTATTGGTGTATGTAATAAACTCTGTAAATGTTCTATGCATGACCAATGGATGAAACCTAAACTTCAACTTCAAAAAATGTTTCAAGAGTCAAGCTTAGCAGATATAGCAGGAGAAGGGTCTAAAATATAACCCTAATTTTTCTTCTTTTTCTTTGTCATCTTCTCCATTACTAACCACACTAACCCAATAATACTAAACAACACTAGAGGGGCTATCCATGGGCGTTCTTTTATCAGTTTAAAAAAGTCTATAATCGCTTCACTAGAGTAGTATGCACTAAGTCCTATAGTTAAAACAAAAACGATAGAGGCAAACACATTATAAAAAATAAACTTTTTAAAGTCATACTTAGAGAGTGCCATAGAGAGAGGAACTAAAGTTTTAATCCCATAAAGAAACTTCTGTATAAAGATAGCTAATACTCCATACTTACGCATTATAAGCGTTGCAAGGGCTATTTTCCTTTTATGCTTGGCAAAGTAAGGTTGTATCTCTTTTTTCTGATATTTTCCTAAGTAAAATAGAAAGACATCTCCTAAAAAGTTTGACACAATTGCTACAGATAGTGCTATCGTTAAATCCATATTTCCCATAAATGAAAAGACACCAGCTGCTGCAACAATAAACAAAGAACCCCCAAAAGCAAAAAATGCAATAGCGAAGTATCCCCAAGTCTCTAATGAAGAAAAATCCATCTTTATATCCTATATTTTAAGTAAAGAATCATATCTAAAATAAGTTATAATACAAACATGATAATAACACTACTCTCCATTATCCTTGTTTATCTCTTTATTTAGATCAAGTTATGTAGCAAATAATTATTATTTAGGGTAAAATTATCTTATTAATTTTCTAGGAGTTCTTAATGTCTAAAAAAACCCTTATCATCGGTGCTGGTGGTGTTGGAAATGTGGTTGCATTTAAATGTGCTATGAATAGTGATACCTTTGGCGAGATAACTCTTGCTAGTAGAACTTTAAGTAAATGTAATGCTATTGCTGCCAATGTTAAAACACGTACAAACGTAACACTTAAAACTGCTCAAGTGGATGCAGATTTAGTACCTGATCTTATTGAACTTATTACAACTACGGGTGCAAATATTGTTATAAATGTAGCCCTGCCTTACCAAGACTTAACAATCATGGATGCATGTCAGCATTGTGAAGTTGATTACTTAGATACTGCAAACTATGAACACCCTGATAGTGCAAAATTTGAGTACAAAGAGCAGTGGGCTAGAGATGAAGAGTTTAGAAAAACAAACATTATGGGGCTTCTTGGAAGTGGCTTTGACCCAGGTGTTACCAATGTTTTTTGTGCTTATGCCCAAAAATACTACTTCGATGAGATACACACCATAGATATACTTGACTGTAACGCAGGAGACCATGGTTATGCTTTTGCTACAAACTTTAACCCAGAAATAAATCTTCGTGAAGTCTCAGCAAAAGGGCGTTACTGGGAAAATGGTCAATGGATAGAAACAGAACCTATGGCTATCAAGCAAGTGTGGAACTACCCTGAAGTAGGAGCAAAAGACTCCTACCTACTCTACCATGAAGAGATGGAGAGTTTAGTTAAACATATAAAAGGTCTTAATAGAATTCGTTTCTTTATGACCTTTGGAGAGTCTTACCTTACACACATGAAGTGTCTTGAAAACGTAGGTATGCTAGGCATAAAAGAGGTAGAACACAAAGGTATGAAAATCGTTCCTATGGAGTTTTTAGCTACCCTACTTCCAGACCCAGCTAGTCTTGGCTCACGAACTAAAGGTTTAACCAACATTGGTATCTTTGCAAAGGGTATAAAAGATGGTAAAGAAAAAACTGTTTACATTTACCAAGTCACTGACCATGAAAAGTGTTTTAAAGAGGTCATGAGCCAAGGAGTAAGCTACACAACAGGTGTCCCAGCCATGATAGGAGCTAAACTTATGTTAGAGGGAAAATGGCAAGGTAATGGAGTCTTTAACATGGAAGAGTTTGACCCTGATCCATTTATGGAGGAGTTAAACAAGCAAGGACTACCATGGAAAGTTATGGAACTAGATGCTGATGCTACACGTGTCATAGTGTAAAGGTAACTGTTATGACTTTTACTTTTATACTAAAAAAAATTATCTCTATGTTTCTTATGCCACTACCATTAGGCATTATATTTCTTCTTATAGCTCTACTATTTCTTCATAAAAAGCGGTTAACAAAAGCCAAGTTTATGGTGACACTAAGTGTTATTTGGCTTTTTACATGGTCCTATTCACCATTAGTAAATACACTCCTAACCCCACTAGAGTCTAGCTACCTTACATTAAATAAAGTACCTAAAGATATAAAGTATATTTATGTGTTAGGAGGAGGTCATACGACAGACCATACGCAACCTATTACCTCACAAATAGATGAAAGTGCCGTTATTAGACTCAACGAAGGCATACGTCTTTACCACAAACTCAATGAAAATGCTAAAATTATAGTCTCAGGGTATAGTGGTCTTCATGGACATACCCCACATGCAGTGATGCAGAGTAGATTAGCACAAGCATTAGGCATAAAAAAAGAGAGTCTTATCCTTTTTTCTAAACCTAAAGATACTCAAGAAGAGGCCATAATGGCTAAAAAAGTATTGGGTGATGCTCCTTTTGTTTTAGTTACTTCTGCTTCTCACATGATACGAGCCATGAAGTTCTTTACCCATGAAGGACTCTCTCCACTACCAGCACCCACAGACCATAAAGCAAGTATGAAAGAGTTAAACTATACAGATATTTTCTCTTCACACGCCTTAGAAAAGTCAAGAATATTATTTCATGAAGTCTTAGGCTTACTTTGGCAAAAAATAAAAGGTATATAATGCTCTCCTCTACTAGTACATTTGTAGGCTTTCCTAAAGAGGGATTAGAATTTTTAGATAAAATTATCATAAACAACTCTAAAGAGTGGTTAGATGCAAATCGAAGTGAGTATGAACGCTTTATAGTAGAACCTAACAAAGCCTATGTAGAGGAGATGGGAGAACATTTACAGATTCTTGTACCTACTATTAAGGCTATCCCTAATACAAACAAATCACTCTTTCGTATCTACCGTGATGCACGTTTTCACTTGAGTGACCCTATTAAAACGCGTATTGGTATCATTTTTTGGCAAGGCTCAGGACACCGTATGCAAAGTAGTAGCTTTTATATGCATTATGACTCTGTGGAAGTCTTTGTAGCAGCAGGGGTTCGGAACTTTAAACCTACCCTACTAGCTACCTACCGTGAATACATACAAAACTTAGAGAGACGTACCCAACTTCATGAGATTTTAGAGCGTATGAAAGACAAAGGATTCTTCATACCAGAACCCAAATATAAACGTATGCCAAGAGAGTGTAACAAAGAAGATAAGTACAGTTATCTCTACCTTATGGGTGCTATTTTTACCTACACTACTTTCAAGCCCCTTAAAACTTTTCATTCAGAAAAAATCATAGATAAAAATTTTAAAATATACGAAGAGATGTTTGAGCTTCAACAGTGGGTTTTTGAGTTAACACTACATTGTGACACAGAAGCCGATGTTTACCGTTAAGAAGATTAGCATATACCTATCATACTCATAAACCTACCACTACACCCATGCTCTTTACGGTAAGAGAAAAACCTATCTACCTCACATGCCGTACAGATGTCACTCATCTCTATATGCTTTTCAAGCAAACCCTCATTTAAGAGTTGTTTTTTGTTAATGAAAGGCAAATCTAACATATATTTCTCCCCTTTAACATCAAAAGAGTCCGTATCTGCAAAAAAATGTTCTGCAACCTCTTCGCCTACTTCATAACAGCAACGTCCTATTGAGGGTGCTACACCTGCTAAAATATTTTGAGGTTCACAACCAAAAACTTCTTGCATTCTTTTAACAGTTTTTGCAACTATCTTTGCTTTAGTTCCTCTCCAACCTGCATGAACAGCAGCAACTACTTTTTTCTCTGCATCATACAGCAGTATTGGCACACAGTCCGCAGTAAGTATGGTAAGTACTACATCTTTTTTGTTGGTAATTAAAGCATCACAGTTAGCAACTGCATCTTCTTCAGACTCCCACCCCTTTGACTCAGTTTTCACTATCACTTCTATGTGGTCACTATGGGTTTGGTTGGCTACAACATAATGTAACTTCTTTTTCTCTAACACTCCACAATTTAGCATTAAGTCAAACTTCTTTCTATTTTCTACTATTGTACTTTTCTCTTCTCCAGTGTGTAGTGCCATGCTAAAACTAAAGGGTTCTAAATACTGTTTTGTTGTCACTGCATGTAAACACTCTTCATACTTACACAATAACGAGAACTTGTAACAATCTATCATAATCAACCCTTAGACTCTTTTTGATATAATACCTTAAAAATAGTGAGGGTAGTATATGGATTCTTTTTTTGAGTACCACAAAGATGTTTTAAAAAAATTCTCATATCTTCTTATGTTACAACTCATTCCTCTTTTTGCTATCTCCTCTCACCTAGTAGGAGAGATTAACCCTTACCTCTACAGAAAACAGATGATGTATTACATAATCGCTTTTGTTGTCTTTACTGTAAGTGCTTTTATCCCATGGAGAAAAATCCTTTGGTGGTTCTCTCCACTTTTTTATATGGTAAACCTTGCACTGCTCATAGCTGTAGAGTTTGTAGGTAAAACCATACTAGGTGCCCAACGATGGATAGAACTGCCAGGCATAGGTATCACCATACAACCATCAGAGTTTATCAAAGTGAATGTCATTATGATGCTTGGGTACCTTATAAGCAAAAAACCACCAGAAGAGGGAGGCTATGGTCTTTTTGATTTTCTAAAACTTTCAGTAGTGATTATTATCCCTTTTATTGTTATTGCTAAAGAGCCTGACTTAGGTACGGCTCTTGTACTGCTCATTTCAGGTTATGGTATCTTGTTTATTGTAGGGGTAAACTGGAAAATATGGGTTACCATTCTTATCCTTACAGGTGCAGCGGCTATGCCTATTTGGCAATACGGACTTAAAGATTATCAAAAAGTACGCATACTCGATGCACTAAACAAACCTAGCTATCAAGTAAGACAAGCACTCATAGCTATAGGCTCTGGTGGCTTAGAAGGTAAAAGTAAAGAGGACTCCACACAGACACAACTAAAGTTTCTACCTGTCTCCTCTACCGACTTCATTTTTGCTTACTTGGGTGAGCGTTTTGGTTTTAAAGGTATGATAACAGTTATTACACTCTACATACTTATCATTTTTCACTTGCTTTATCTTTCAGCTAAGCACACAACTGACTATCTTATACAAGCTTTCTCTACTGGTCTGGCATTTTTACTCTTTGTTTACATGGGAGTCAATATTTTTATGATTATCGGATTAGCCCCTGTAGTGGGGCTTCCACTGCCAATGTTTAGTCATGGAGGGACCTCTTTTATAATTTTTGCAGTTATTTTCGGAATTTTACAAAATTTAATTGCTTTTAAAGATTATAGTCGTTATAATAGCGACTCGAAAATAACAATGATTTCGAAAAAGTAATCAGCTAAACATTTATGGGTCTGTAGCTCAGCTGGTTAGAGCACTCGGCTCATAACCGAGTGGTCCGGGGTTCGAGTCCCCGCGGACCCACCATATCGTATTCTTATTAATCCCCTTAAAACATATCATTTCAAAAAGTTATCAAATTATTTAATCATTCTAAATTAACTAAAACACATCCCTATATTTGCTGGGTAAACCCATCCTACATAATTCCATTTCTTCTATTCACCAGTAGATGCTACTCTTAAGCTTTACAATAGTACCAAATAATGGTACTATTAACTCAATTAAACGTACCAAAGGCTAAATATGACACTACCAATCAAATGGATATGGGAAGATGAGAGGTATGGAAGCTTTCCTTATAATCTTGTAGGAGTAGAAGATGCTCTGCGTGACATCGCTTACACCAAAGGGAAGTTAGATGTACTTTTATCATTTTTAGATCAAGACACCATAGATAGTATAGAGGTAAATAACATTACTAAAGAGATTATGGATAGTTCTAAGATAGAAGGTGAATACTTACGTAGAGAGAGTGTACGTGCCTCTGTAGCTAAAGTAGTACAAGCTAAAAGTGATACTAAGCATAGTGATGCCACACGCCAAACTGATGCATTGGTAGAACTACTCATAGACTCAAGGCTCAACCAAGAAGCCCTAACAGTAGAACGTCTGCATAGTTGGCACAATGCACTGTTTGCTCATGGTAGAGGCGAAGGTGTGAAAAGCATAGACATAGCGAAGTTTAGAACTTATGATGAGATGAAAGTAAAAGAGGGAGCCATAGGTGCAGAGGTAACCAAATACTTAGCACCTCCTCAAAAGATGCTACAAGAGCAGATAGATGCATTGTTAAACTACATAAAAACTTCTACACAAAACCCTTATGTAAAAAGTGCCATTGCACACTTATGGTTTGTCTCCATACACCCTTATGATGATGGTAACGGTAGAATCTCACGTGCCATAGCAGACTATGTTCTCTCTACAGACTCTAAAGAGATATATAAGGCGTACTCTATCTCTTCTGCTATAGTTGCTAAGAGAAATGGCTACTATGAGATGCTTGACCACACAACTAACCTACACAAGAATAGAGACTTTAAGTTTACACACTGGATAAACTGGCACACACAAACCCTACAAAAAGCGATGGAAAAATCCATAGAAAACATAGAGTTCATCATAGAAAAAACAAAATTTTGGGACAAACACAGAATGGACGGACTCAACCAAAGACAGATAAAAGTCATAGAACATTTCATCACACCTGAAAACCATGAGAAGCCCATAAGCACCAAGATATACATGGAGATGACTAAAACCCCTAAAACTACAGCAGTAAGAGATATAAAAAGTCTCATAAAACAAGGATGCATAGAAAACATAAAAGCCTTAGAAGGAAGAAACATAGCCTACAAGCTAGTACTACCTAAAGAGACCAATAGGTCATTAAAACAGAGATATGATACTACAGTCATACCTTCATAACTTTATTTGCATTTAAATAGGAAGTGTTAGAAACCACACCCAAACAAGAGATTTACTCTCTTGTTCGAAATAGCCACTCTTTCTCTTTTTCTTCACTTATTCCACCAATAGTCTCTATCCATTTAAAGATTACCTTATAAACTGTTTTACTCTCTAACACATCAAGAGGAAACAGAGCAAAATCAAACTTACTAAATCTATCGTTAGGATCTGTATCAACAGACATTATTCTACTATTGGTAATCTCAATATCAGCACTATCTGAACCATCTCCATCATCGTCTCTATCTGTTTTATAAAGTTTAAATGATAACAGTTCTATATCATCAACTTTCATTTGGTTGAAAGTAACAGAGATAGGATTACCCGTCCAATAGTCAATATCAGGAAGTGGTGCAGGGCTTTCATTGCTCTTAAATGCCCTACTAATACCACCTTGCATAGAGTAAGGAAAGCATACCATATCAGTAGAGATAGCTTGTAAAAAACCTATCCGATTATCATCTTTAAGACCAAAGAGTTGCCCCTCAGCATGAAAGTCATTACCACCACCACTACCAACACCAACACCTATTTCATCTACCCAATTCCAGAGAAGTGCTTGGCGATGGTAGATAGCCGTTAATAACTCATCTATAGATGATATAGAATTAACTTCTTCAAAAGAGAGGTCTTCTCCTGCCCACGAGATAGGAGAATAGCCCGAAGCTCTAGCCCTATCCGTGCCACTATCTCCTCTATAATATTCACTTGGGTAATTTACATTATCCTCGTAATGCGTCTTATTTACACCAAAGGTACTATGCACATCTTTTAAATAGAGTGCGTGAAGTCTATTAGCTTCCTCAAGTTCTTTATTATGCTTAAATTGTACTAACCCTATATTGGCACGTATTGCATTAATATAGTCTAATCCCTCTTGTTGTTGCTCTCTATCAATCGTAGGGCTATCCTCATGGGTAAAGTTCTCTATCCATGTATTAGCGTATGTAGTACAATCTGCTTCATTACTAAAGTAGCTTTTAAGCGTGTACATATCAGTTCTGCTGTTATCTAAAGTACACTCATAGGTGTTAGGGCTTTCTACCTTAGGCATAAAAAGAGTATAACTTTCAGGCTCTTCATACGTTCCATCATGATTGCTTGAGTCGTTGCTTCCACCACTTCCACCACCACAACCTATTAGTAGTAGTGTCGCTAGTGTGGTTGATATTATTGTTTTATTGTATTTCATTATTTTGTTCCTTTTGTTGTTATATAAAGATTATAGCAAAGTATTTAACGGGTCTCTTTTATATGGTGCATGACTTCTATGAGGTCTGACTTTACGAAGGGTTTAGGGATGTTGTAGTCGTAGAGTTTTTTCTCTCTTTCTATGGCACTAGGGTCATTGGTAATAGAGACTATTTTCATCTTATGATTAATATTATTCTCTTCTTCTATTTTTCTTATATTTTTTGTAACTTCCAATCCTAACATACCTGGCATATAATGATCTAAAAATAGTACATCTATGGGTTTTTTATCTTTATGTGCTTTCTCTATTTTCTGCATGGCTTCAATACCATCATAGGCAAAATAAATATCTAAATTTTTTTCTTTTTTTATCATGGCATATAAAATTTTGACATTCATATGTACATCATCTACTATCAGTACACGTAATCCATTTTTTGAAATTCTACACTCTTCTAATGCATTTTTTTGCTCTATGCTATTGGGTTTAAATGCCATATATTCATGAATGGCATTAACATTGCCTTCTGCAAATTCTATGAGTTTTTTTATTTCTGGGTTATGGGTATAAGTTGTAAGTTTTTTTAGTTCTGTGTGTAGCGTTCGAAGTGAGGCTTGAACTTCATACTCTTTTGCTGAAAATATACTCTCATAATTTTTTTCTGTTTCATCATCTGCTTCAGCAAAAAATATATCTAAAAAAGCCCCTTCTAGTTGAGCTAATAACTTGATAAGAGCTTTTTCATACGTATATTTAAATTTACAAAAACGAATCATACCTATGACTATATTCTCTCTTAAAATTGGAAAAATAATTTGTGATGAAATATTAAGTTTATAGGGGTTATCTAATGAGATATTATAGTTAGAATCAAAACGTAAATGACTACTTCTGTAAGGAACTTTTTCTACATAAGCTTTACCAATAATACTAGTAGTACCCTCTTCCAAATAAGAGACTGAAATAGTATTATGATTTATTTTATCATAAAAATGTGATTTATTTTTATCATAAAAAAGTAAATCTACAGACTCTGATTCTGTTAAATTTTCAAGGATTTTAATAATTTCAGATAGGTTTCCTATGGCATGTGCTAAATTCTTTTTAGCATCATGTATTTCACCCATATAATTAATTGTATTCATAAAATCCTCTCTTAAGTAAATTTAAACCTAAGAAGTAGTATAGCATAGAAAACTACTTATCTCCTCTAAATTCTTTGGGAATTTTTTTACTTGTTTGTACACCTAAAGCTTTAAGTTGTTGTACTTGCTTGACAAGGTTACCTTTGCCATCACTCAGTTTATTTTTAGCTGCGGAGAAACTCCCTTGAATACTATCTATCTGTTTGGAAATCTTTATCAAATCTTCTGAAAAGCCTACAAACTTATCGTACATTGCCCCTGCTCTTCTTGCTATCTCTTGTGCATTTTGATTTTGGCGTTCATATTTCCATACATTCTCTACTGCACGCATAGCCACAAGTAGTGTACTAGGTCCTACAAGCAGTATTTTTTTCTTAAATGCATTATCATAAATACTACTGTCATGTTCTAGTGCTACTGCCAATGCACCTTCTATAGGCATAAACATAAAGATAAAATCTAAAGTATTGACCTCTTTTAAGCGTTCATAGTTTTTATTAGCAAGACCATCTATATGTGATTTAATGGAGTTTAAGTGAGCATGTAAATACTTTTTTCTACTGCTTTCATCTTCTGCATTTACAAAACGTTCATACGCTAACAGTGAAGTTTTAGCATCAATAATAAGATCTCTGTTATCTGGAAGATGTACTACAACGTCAGGTCTTAGTATCTCGTTGTTGTCTGTACGAAGTGTTACCTCACGTTCAAACTCAAATCCTTTTCGTAAACCAGAAGCTTCTAGTACATGCTCTAAAACCATCTCTCCCCAAATGCCTTGTGTTTTATTTTCACCTTTAAGTGCATTGGTAAGATTAATGGCATCTTTGCTTATTTTTTCATTGAGTTCTTTGAGTGATTTTATCTCACTTCTTAGTACTGCTCGGTCTTGATTCTCACTGTTGTAAGTAGTAGTAACTTGTTTTTTAAACTCTAAAATCTCCGTTTGAAGTGGTTTGATAATACTGTCTATATTTTGTTTAGAAAACTCTGAAAACTTTTTAGAGTTCCCCTCAAAAATCTGCTGAGCTAACTGTTCAAACTCATTTTTAATCTCTTTTTTATGCTCTTGCATCATCTCTAGTTTATGTGTAGCATGTCTGCTTTCAGTCTCTAACTTCATAAGAAGTCTAGCATTATTAACGCGATGCTTGCTATTCTCTTCAACTAAACTCTCATATCGTTCTTGAAGTAGTGTATGCTCCTCTTGAAGTTTTTTAAAATACTCTTCAATATTTTCTAGCTTTGTAAAAACATGAGAGTACTCTTTCACTAAGGTATTGTGTCTTGCTTGCGTAAGTTGAAGCTCATCATTTCTTGTAGTTAAATCTTCTTTCATCTGTAAAAACTGCCGTAACACCTGTTCCATACTGGCATTTTTTATCTTTACTGACTGAAGCTCCTCTTCAAGAAGTTCTATTTTACTAGATTTATCATAGTCACTCTCTTTACTCTCATGTAATTTCTCTTTTAATGTAGTATTTTTAGTAGAAAATATAACCACAATAAGAATAATAACAAGTAAAACAACCAACATCACGCCACCTATAAGCATCAGTGTTGAATCATTTTCTATTTTTAAAAACAAGTCTTGCATCTACTTCTTTAACCCTCTATTTTGTCATAATTTTTAGGGCTATAACACTGCATGCTTTTTTTACTTAATTTCCCTTTTCCATACTGAATACTTTTAAAAACAATCTGTACTTTATTGTCCAAGTCATCAAAATATGCGATACTTTGTAACTGCTTTTTGCTATTTACCTGTATAGTGTAACTTCTATTTTGATAGTGTGCTACATAGATATTTTTACTATGTTTTTTAGCTTTTTTTAGAATTTTAGCAAAGTTAAAACCTTTGTTAATGTAGTAACTTGAGACTTGTTCTAAGTCATGGTCAACCACTTTTAACTCTAGCCCATCTGTACAAACCTCTTTTTTTGTAGGTTTTAAATACTCCCACTTTAAAAAACGTTTATCTGAAAATCTAACTTTACCACTGTAGTTGATACTACTTTTCTTTACATTTGTAATTTTTTGTGTAAAATCTGCTTTAAAATTATCTGGTAACGCTATCTCGCTAGCAGTAACTGCTACACTTAATGATAAAATCCATAATAATATTTTCATTTTTATCCCTATTTTAGTTTAATAAATATGTAATAATAGGCACTATATTTATGCCTTCTTTCAAAGGGTCGGTACCATTAGCTACTTCCTCACCATCACTTACACCATCACCATCGGTATCTGCATTATTTGGGTCTGTATGGTATGTATTAACTTCTTCACCATCACTTAGTCCATCTTCATCGGTATCGGTATCGGTAGGGTTTGTATCATTACTGTACTCTTCTGTATCTAAAAGTAAATCTCCATCTGCATCTGTAGTCTCATTTTGATCTAAATTTCCAAAATATAACATCTCCCAGTTATCATCCATAGTATCATTATCTTCATCTTCAAATATATCTAAGACTTTAACATGCAGGGTTATACTATTACTACCGTTATACTCATCTGTAGCTGTTACTTTAACTTCATAAATATCATTTCTATTATAATCATTTGAATTTTCATAATCTTGTGCAGGATTAAATGCCAGCTCGGCATGAGTTCCAATACTAAAGAGTAATGCATCATTTCCACTCAGCGTGTAGCTTATCGTATCATTATCTTCATCATTTATATTTAATGTTTTTATATCTGTACTATTTTCATTTATCTCTAAATCTTGTTTCATAAGGTAAGTATAAGCAGATCCACTAGCACTACCATCATCATCATCACCATATGCACCTACAATAATATGGCTATCACCAATAGATACACTTCGACCAAAATAATCATTACTGTTTGCATCACTTGCTATTGATTTGTTAAATTGAACCCATGTACCATCAGTATTTATTGTGTAAATATAGACTGAACCACTAGAACTTCCATTATCATCATCTCCATAAGAACCTACAATAACATGATCACCACTAATAGCAACACTTCCACCAAAGTAGTCGTTATCTTCCGCATCAGGAGCGGTGAGTTTACTTGTTTCTGTCCATGATCCATTTATATCTCTTGTAAAGATATAAGCTGAACCTTTGCTATTATTATTACCATATGCACCTATTACTGCACGGTTACCACTAATGGCAACGCTACTAGAAAAATGATCACTTATATTTGCATCGCTTGCCAATAATTTACTTGCTTCACTCCAGCTTCCATTACTCTCTCTTGTAAAGATATAAGCTGAACCACTTTCACTACCATTATCATCATTACCATACGCTCCGATAATAGCAATATCTCCACTAATAGCTACGCTAGCACCAAAATAATCATATTGAAAATAATCTATAGCTCTTAGTTTACTCATGCATGTCCAAGATCCATCACCTGCTTTTTGAAAAACATAAGCAGAACCTGTTTCCGTACTACCTTCATCATCTCCATAGGCTCCTACAATAGCTGTGTCTCCACTAATTCCTACACTACTACCAAAGTAGTCTGAAGTAGCAGCATCAGGTGCTGCAAGTTTACTAGTCTCTAACCAAGCACCATTTTCATCTTTTTCAAAAATATAAACAGAACCACGGGAATCATTATCTCTATATGCACCAATAATAATAGTCTTATCACTAATAGCTACACTTCTACCAAAGTAATCATATTCACTTGCATCAGTTGCCAATAATTTAATTATTTGTATCCAAGTACCATTATCATTTTTTTCATAAACATAAGCAGAACCACTACGTGTACCATTATCATCATCACCATAAGCACCTACTATGGCTATATCTCCACTAATAGCTACACTTTCACCAAAACTATCATAGCTGTTAGCATCGTTAGTTAAAAGTTTATTCATCTCTACTACTATTAAACTTTCATCAATAAAAGGTTTATGATTATCAGAGATTATAGGATTACGCCCCATATTAATTTCATCTATATTACTTACCCCATCTCCATCGCTATCTTCATCGCCATCATTTATACCATCTTCATCCGTATCTTTAACAGTTGGATTTGTATTTGTGATATAAATTTCCACATAATCTGTTAAATTATCTTCATCTGTATCTATATATGTTGGATTAGTACTGTATGGATTTTCATTTAATTCATAATTATCTTCTAAACCATCTCCATCTGTATCTGCATTTCGTGGGTCTGTTCGGTATGGGTTCTCTTCTAACTCTTTATTATCTTCTAATCCATCCCCATCTGTATCTACATTATTTGGATTGGTTCCATAAACATTAACTTCATCAGCATCACTTAATTCATCACCATCAGTATCTATCATATTTGGATTTGTAAGATGAACACTAATCTCTTCCCCATCTGTTAAACCATCACCATCTGTATCTGCATTTTTAGGGTCAGTCCAATGTGTTACGAGTTCATCACCATCATTTAAACCATCACCATCTGTATCTGCATTGGTAGCATTGGTCTCTAAAAGAAAAATTTCTACATCATCACGTAAATTATCATCATCAGTATCCATCTTCTTGGGATCAGTTAAGTGAATATAATACTCAGCACCATCACTTAAAGTATCATAATCAGTATCTGGATTAAAAGGATCTGTACCTATAATTACCTCTACAGAATCATTCAAATCATCATTATCAGGATCTGCACTATTTGGATCTGTATGATACGTTCTTACTTCTTGTAAATCTGTTAGTGTATCACTATCAGTATCTGAATTTCTAGGATTTGTACCATATAGATTAACTTCATCTCCATTATTTAGATAATCACCATCTTCATCACTATAATAATCATTTTTACCATCACTATCTGTATCACTATTATTTGGATCAGTATATACTATAAATAGTTCTTGATAATCACTTAAATTATCTCCATCACTATCTGCACTATTTGGGTCAGTATGATATATATATTCATCTTTATCTAATAGTAAGTCCCCATCTGCATCTGTAGTCTCATTTTGATCTAAGTTACTAAAATGTAAAGTTTCCCAATCATCTTCCATTGAATCATCATCTACATCTTCAAATACATCTAATATTGTGATAGATAATGTGATATTACTACTCTCATTGTTTTCATCAGTTGCAGTAACTTTTACTTCATAGATATTATCACTGTTGTTATCTTCTGGATTTCCATAATCTTTAGCATCATTAAATTCTAACTCTGCATTCTCTCCTATGGATAAGTGTGTGGCATCATCACCACTTAAAGTATAAGTTATACTATCATTATCTTCATCACTAATATTTAATGTTTTTATTTCAGTAGAGTTTTCATTAATTTCTATATTTTGTTTAAGAAAATAGTTATAGGTAGCACCACTATAACTATTATCTCCAAATGCACCTATAATCACATAGGCATTACTAACATCTACACTACTACCAAAAAGATCTGTATCCTCACTATCAACCGCTAATATTTTACTTCTTTCTATCCAGTTGCCATCTGAATTTTTAGTAAAAATATAAGCTGAACCACTATAGCTATTATCACCATAGGCACCTATTACTGCTGTTTCTTTGTCAATTGCTACACTAAAACCAAAGATATCACCTTCATCTGCATCACTAGCAGTTAATTTATTATTTTCACTCCACGTACCATTTTCATCTCTAGTAAAAATGTAGGCAGACCCACTATAGTCGCCATTATCATCATTCCCATAAGCACCTACTATAATTGTTTCATTATCTATAGCTACACTACTACCAAAAAAGTCATTCTCTGTAGCATCACTTGCTATAAGTTTTACTGTCTCATTCCAAGAACCATTTTCATCTCTAGTAAAAACATAAGAGGAACCACTAAGATTTTTATCATCATCACCAAGATTATCCTCAATAGCACCGATTATAGCTACATCACCAGAAATTGCAACGCTATTACCAAAACCATCTTCTTCTGGTGTAGAAAGCTTAATTGTCTCATGCCAAGATCCATTTTCATCTCTAGTAAAAATGTAGGCTGAATCTTTATCATTATGATTTCCATAAGCACCTACAATAGCAACATCTTCACTAATCGATACAGATGCACCAAATTCTTGATCTTCAGCAGCATCACTAGCTATAATTTTAGTAATTTGAAACCATGATCCATTCTCATCTTTATTAAAAATATAAGCCGAACCACTTTTGCTACCATTATCATCATCTCGAGAAGCTCCAACAATAACTGTTTCTCCACTAATAGCAACACTATTACCAAAATAATCACTATTATTTGCATCTTGTGCCAATAGTTTACTCGTTTGAATCCAAGATCCATTGATATCTTTTGCAAAAATATAAGCTGATCCACTTCCTGTACCATTATCATCATTTCCATACGCACCAACTACCGCAAGGTTTCCACTTATTGCAATACTTCTTCCAAAATAATCTGATGAATCTGCATCATTCGCTACTAGCTTATTTATTTTTAAAGCTGTTAAATTCTCATCTATCACGGGAGCATGATTTGTAGAATAAAGATTCGTAATAAGTATTAAGAACGTAAAAAGTAATAATTTCATAAGAAACTCCTAATATAAATATATAACTTTATAATAACATGATTTGAAATAGTAACTACTTATTAATCACTTTTTAGATAAAATAATCAGAATTTATAAAAGGTGAAAATAACCATGATTAAAAGTATACTCAAAATTTTTGGTACTCAAAATGATAAAATTGTTAAAAACTATCTTAAAAAAGTCAAGCATATTAATGCTTTAGAATCTACCTATGAAAAGCTAAGTGATGATGAGTTAAAAGCAGCATTTACTGCTCTTAAAATGTCAATACAAAACAATGAAAAAAGTTTAGATGATGTTCTTTATGACTCTTTTGCTATTACAAGAGAAGCTAGTAAGCGTGTACTTGGTTTAAGACATTACGATGTGCAGATGGTTGGGGGTATGGTACTTAACGATGGAAATATCGCAGAGATGAAAACGGGTGAAGGTAAAACACTAGTAGCTACACTTTCAGTTATACTCAATGCAATGACAGGAAAAGGAGTACAGGTTATTACTGTAAACGATTACCTAGCATCAAGAGATTCACAGGAGATGGGTGCACTTTATGAATTTTTAGGATATACCGTAGGCTGTATCACAGGTGATGTACAAGATGAGATGACTAGAAAAGCACAATACGCAGCAGATATTACTTACGGAACAAATAATGAATATGGATTTGACTATCTTCGTGATAATATGAAAGTACGTGCAGAAGAGAAAGTACAACGTGGACATAACTATGCTATTGTCGATGAAGTTGATTCTATTCTTATAGATGAAGCACGTACACCACTTATTATCTCTGGTCCTACTCAACGTGACCATAACCACTATGCAAAAGCTGATGCCATAGCAAAACAGATGATACGTGGTGAAAAGCTAGAGACGAAACCAGGCGAAGATGAACAGACTACTGGTGACTTTATTGTTGATGAAAAAAACAGAACCATTGTCATGACTGAAGAGGGACTCCAAAAAGCTCAAGATCTATTTGAAGTTGAAAACTTATATAACCTTGAGAATGCAGCCCTCTCTCACCATTTAGATCAAGCACTAAAAGCACACTATATTTTTGAAATTGATGTAGATTATGTTGTACAAAACAATGAGATAATCATTGTAGATGAATTTACAGGAAGATTAAGTGAAGGGCGTAGATACTCAGAGGGTTTACATCAAGCACTTGAAGCTAAAGAGGGTGTAGAGATACAAGAAGAGTCTCAAACACTTGCTGAAATTACTTACCAAAACTACTTTAGACTCTACAACAAACTCTCAGGTATGACAGGAACAGCACAAACAGAAGCTACAGAGTTTTCTCAAATTTACAACCTTGAAGTTATCTCTATTCCTACCAATGTACCTATTGCAAGAGAAGATAAAAATGACCTAATCTACAATACTGAGCGTGAGAAACTTGATGCAGTAGTAAAAAGGGTAAAAGAGCTTCATGCTAAAGGACAACCTGTACTTATTGGTACAGCTTCTATTGAAAAGTCGGAAATGATTGATGCTAGACTTAAAAAAGAGAAAATACCTCACAACATGCTTAATGCAAAAAATCACACTCAAGAAGCAGAGATTATTAAAAATGCTGGACAAAAAGCTGCAGTTACAGTTGCTACTAATATGGCAGGACGTGGGGTTGACATCAAGATAGACGATGAAGTAAAAGAACTTGGAGGACTTATGATACTTGGTACAGAACGCCATGAGAGTCGTCGTATAGACAACCAACTTAGAGGTCGTTCAGGTCGTCAAGGAGATGCAGGCGAGAGTCAATTTTTTCTTAGTCTTGATGACAACCTACTACGTATTTTTGGTGGAGATAAAATCAGAAATATTATGAATAAACTAGGTGTTGAAGAGGGTGAGTACATAGACTCTAAAATCGTCACTAGATCTGTTGAGAAAGCTCAAGAAAAAGTTGAAAACCAACACTACGAGTCAAGAAAACATGTACTAGAGTATGATGATGTAGCAAATCATCAAAGAAAAGCTATCTATAATTTTAGAAATCAACTCTTAGATACAGAGTTTGATATTTCATCTAAAATCAGAGAGAATCGTGCAGAGTATATATCACACCTTTTAGAAGAGTGTGAAATTTATGCAGGTTTAGCTGAAGAAGATTACAATATAGTAAAACTATCAGAACTTATTAAAGAAGAGCTCAATATAGAAGTTGATGCTAAACACTTTGAGGGTAAAGAGATAGATGATCTTAAAGATATGATAAAAGGTATGATGGAGAACATTTATGAAGAGAAAATGTCTCAGCTTGAACCAGAGCAAAGAACAGAGATAGAACGTATCTTATACCTTCAAGTACTTGACCCACAATGGAGAGATCACCTCTATGAGATGGATGTACTTAAAACTGGTATAGGACTTAGAGGATACAACCAAAAAGACCCTCTTACTGAGTACAAACAAGATAGTTATAAACTCTTTACAGATTTAGTAGAACGTGTTAAATATGAAGCAGTAAAAGTGTTACAACTTGTGCAGTTTAACTTTGAATCTCCTCAAGAAGAAGAGGCTGTAGTTGAGCAGATAAAAGAGGAGTTAGAGAACGATATAGCTGAAGCAAAACTCAATACACAAAACGAAGAAGAGATAAAAAGCAAACCATTAATCTCTGAAAAAAAACCTAAAAGAAATGAACCCTGTCCTTGTGGTTCTGGTAAAAAATACAAAAACTGTTGTGGACAAAGTGGACCTAAAAAAGGTCTATTAGCTTAATGTCCACGACCAAAAGACTCTCTTCGCCTAACAAAAAATTTGTTAGGCATATCATTAAACATTATCTTAAATATGATAAAGAAAACCCTTTTATTTTCATCTCTGCACTCTTAGCATTTTTAGGCATAACTACTGGTGTGATGGTACTTATGATAGCGATGGGGATAATGAACGGTACACAAAAAGAGTTTACTAAACGTCTTTTTGTAATGAATTATCCATTAACAGTACTTCCACTTGAAGAGAACTCTATCAATGATAAGCTTATAGAAAAACTCTCCACAGAATTTCCTCATCTTAAGTTTAGTCCTTACTATACCACTCAAGTTATTACTAAAAATGAAGCAGCTGTACAAGGTTCACTACTTTATGGTGTAGATTTTGACAAAGAATCTTTGTTAAATCCTATCTTTAAAAAAGCAAGAGGAGATACACAAAATAAATTTAAAGTAGTTATGGGTGATTCTCTCTCTTATGAAATGAATACACCTGTCAATGAAAAAGTTACTCTCTATTTCTCAGAACAACAAGCTGTAGGTTTTGGAACTATGCCTCTTCAAAAACGTTTTATTATTGATGGTATTTTTGACTCTGGACTTAAGGCTTATGATAAAGCTATTATCTACACTTCACTAAAAGCTTTTGAAAAATTGCTTAAACGTAAAAGTGGTATTTATGATGGACTTCATATCTACACTCAAAACCCTATGGATGAGATAGTAGAGATTAAAAAATCACTACCTGATCTAGTTGTTATAGAGGGATGGTGGCAACAAAATGGTAACTTCTTTGCAGCTATGGAGATGGAGAAAAAAGCCTTATTTTTAGTTTTATTACTTATTATACTTGTTGCTTCACTAAATATTATCTCATCACTCTTAATGACCGTAATGAGCAGAAGATCAGAAATAGCACTTATGCGTACACTAGGAGCTACTAAACTTGAGATAAAGTCCATATTCTTTAAACTTGGAATTATTATTGGAAGTGGAGGAATTATTACAGGTACTGTACTAGGTACTTTAGGTATTTGGATACTTAAAACTTTTGATATTATCTCCATACCTGAAGATGTTTATGGTACTTCTAAACTACCCGTAGAGCTTAGCATGAGTGATTTTGGACTGATTATCCTTGGTACATCTATTATCATCTTGCTTTCAGCTCTCTACCCTGCTAAAAAAGCTTCTCAAACTGATCCACTTATGGTATTGAGAAACGAATAACTACTGATTTAAAATATGTGCTGGTGACTCAATAGTTCGTTTTATAAGCTCAAGAGGTAGAACTAGTATCTCTTTAGCTGCCGAGGTTTTAACGATAGGTTTATCTAATGTACCTCGTATCTTTAAACCAACCGTCATACTCTTATCTTTTCCCATTAAAATATATCCTATCAAAGGGATACTACCTACAAACTTTCCAAGTTCACGAGCAGTTTGTATAGCTAGATTTATTTTCATCTTCTTGCTCTTAATATTGACTTCACCTTTACCTACTATAGTTGCAGAACCACCTTTAATATAAATAGAGGTAAAAATAATTTTATTTTTTATTAAAGTATATTCTACTACACCCTCTTCTATCTTAAAGCCTTTTTTAGAAAAACCAGGATTTTGAAGTGTTGCGAGTGCAGGTATAGTATTGATAAGGGCTAAGGTATTGTTGTAAGCTTTAAAATCACTCATAATCCCACCTTCAACAATAATCATACCTTTCATTATCTTATCTGGATTACCAGAGATTTTAAGGGTGTAGCGTCCTTTTTTAAGCCCCTTAAAATTAATAAATGGATGTAACATTTTATCTTTAACACGCAGAGAATGAAGAGAAAATATTTTACCTTTTTTATTAAACTTAACAATATCACCTTGAAGACTTCCAAAAGCTTTTATATTACCATTTTTCTTTACTTCTATGTCATAACTATCTGTTAAAAGTGTAAATTTATTATATTTTATTTTACTATTTTTTCCTAACAAAACAATTTTTTGATTTTTTAATTTTTTGGAGTTATTAAATTTTCTTGACTTCTCTCTTACTGCCAAAAACTTTTTCAAATCGATATTGAGACTTTTAAGTTTTATACGTGATTTTTTAGAGTTATAATGTAGTTTATTATTAAAAGCATAAAAATCAATATCATTTTTGGTTATTTTACCTCTACAAGGTATTTGTGTATAACACACATCTTTATTACCATAAAGAACACAAGACTTTCTATTAATTTTTCCTTTATAACTGTACGTTTTAAAATCTTTAGTACGTATATCTAAGCTACCATCTTCTATCTCTAAACCTATATTTCTCAAATAAGGTTTTATTTTCTTTAGCTTCATAACTTTTATAGATAACGCTTTAGTATGATTTTCTATTTTTATTTTTAATGATGGGATATCTACTTTAATATTTTTATTATAATCTAAAGTAAAAGGTAAATTTTTATCTTTAAGTACTAAAAACTTTTTATTATCTTTTCCTATGCTAATATTTTTAGCATGAAAAACCAAATCAGCTTTTTTACTTTTTAATTCTACCTTACCATTAACTATACCACGATACCAATCTGAACGTAATGCTACATCTTTTAGTAAAATCTCTCCTTTTTTAAACTGTACATTGCCTTTTGTAACAGGTAGTTTTACCTTATCAATATAGACATATCCTTTTCCAAGATCAACATTGACAAAAGTAGAGAGTTTCTTATCTGTTTTACCTAAAGGAATCTTCAACAACACATCAACTTTAGCCAGTTTACCCTCTTGCAGTACAGGTATTTTCAAAGCATAGGCTTTAAGTATTTTTTGAATCACTCTATCTATTACACTCTTTATTTTCAAATCTAAAATAAGTGTAATAGGTTTTTTATCTACAAGGTTAACAATAGAGACTTTACTACCCGTAAGGTTCCTATCTTGATACATAGGATTTTTAAGTATAAAATCTATACCTCCATTTTTATAACTCAAAAGAAAATTATCTGCTTTAATAGGTGATAACCCTTTTTTATAAGAGATTTCAACTTCGTTATAGAGAATATCACCTTTTAATGTGTCAAAATCTAATTTAAATGTGTTATCAACTATTTTACCTTCACCTTTTAAGAAATTCAATTTATAATTTTTTGCTACTATTTTTCCAACAATCCAACTTTTTATTGTATCGTGTAGAGGAAAAGTATCTATCAGTGTTTTTAAATCAGTAAAAGAATCACTATTTAATAAAAACCCTATATCATCACCCTCTTTATTTGCTTCAAACTTTCCTTTTATATGATAAGCATTAAACGCTCCCTTAGTCTCTAATCTTTCACTTTTTGAATCATAAAGAAGTGAACCTGAAATGTAAATATCATTTTTCATTAGATGAAGATGAGAGACTTCAGCAATATATTTTTCATCTTTTTTATGTATTTTACCTGCAATCTCATAATCATTACTGCTAATATAGAGTATATCATCTGCAAAAAAAAGACTTAAACGGTTATCATTAAATTCTATGTTATTTAATTCAATATAGTCAAAAAATGTAAAAAGATATTTGATATTATCAAAGGTTTTATCGATGTTATTAAAAGAGGGTTTTGCTTTACTTTGAGGAATAACTATATTATGGGCAGTTAATGTAAGTTTTTTATCGAGTTTTATGTATAATTGTTTTATCTTATAGTTACCAAACACAAGGTTATCAACAGAAATACCTACTTTTAACGCATAAAAAAACAGAAGAAAAAGGAGAATGAAAACAATGATCGTATTACGTAGCATTGCATGGATAGAAAATATTATACTACTTTTTATCATCTCTTTTACCTTTTATATTTCACTACCTATACAAACAGAAAAGACACTCTTTGTACCTCACGGTTCTATAGAAAACATTATATCACAGCTGACTAAAAAAGGCTATAATTTAAGCAAGATTGACAACTATATACTTCAAATTATAGGTACACCTAAAAGTGGGTGGCACTCTATGGGGAAAAATGAGCTAAATCGTATAGATTTTCTTTATAAACTTACCAGTTCAAAAGCCATGATACATAAAATAACACTTATTCCTGGAGAGACCTTAGAACTATTTTTTGATGAACTTAGTAAAAATTTAAAATTAGATAAAAGTGAACTTCAAAAACAGTATCTAAACTATTCACACTATCCAGAAGCTGGTATTTATGCAGATACCTACCATGTCCCTTATGGTATTAAAGAGAAGAATCTTATGAAATTTCTTACAAAAGTCTCACAAAACAGATACAAATCTATCTCTAAAAATTACTATGAAGAGTTCAATCAAACACAATGGAGTAAAATCTTAGTTATTGCATCTATTATACAAAAAGAAGCGGCAAATAATAAAGAGATGCCTCTTGTCTCTTCTGTTATCTATAATCGTTTAAAGAAAAATATGCGTTTACAGATGGATGGTACACTCAACTATGGTAAATACTCTCACATCAGAGTCACTCCTGAGCGTATCCGTACCGATAAAAGTAGTTTTAATACCTATAAACATAGAGGATTACCATCTTCACCTATAGGATCAGTGAGTAGTACTGCTATCAAAGCTGCCATCAAACCCTCAAAAACAGACTATCTTTACTTTATGAGAAACGCTAAAGGTGTACATGACTTTTCTAAAACCTATAAGAATCATCGTAAGAACATTAGAAATGTCAAATAAATTACCCTTTTAGAAGTTGGTAGAGATTTAACACAAACATTATGATAAAGCCACTCTTATATACCATCATCTCATTTCTCTGAATAAAAGAGAGGTTTTTATCAAAATACGGTTTGACTTTGCTAGGGTGATTTATCTCATAAAGCATCTCAGAGTAATTATCATAACGCTTATTAGTATCTGTCTCCACAGAACGTAAAATAATACTCTCCAACCAGTCAGGTATTTTTGCATTATATTTTGTAGGGTGTTTAGGTATTTTGTCAAAATTAGGATTTTGAAAAGGTTCTATCTCTCCAAAAGGGTACTTCTTAGTCAATGACTCGTAGAGTGTTACCCCTATAGCATACACTTCTGTCTGTTCTGTAATAGGTGCTTGTAAGAAACGTTCAGGTGCTAAGTATGAGGGTGTACCTGCTCGTGTTACATCGGAGTATGCCTCGGTGATACTTCCAAAATCTACCATCTTAAATACAAACTTCTCTTTACGTTTAGTAATCAAAATATTTTCTGGTTTTATATCTCCATGTACTAAGTCAAGCTTACTTAAAAACTATAATGCTCCCCATAAATCAGACCACTTAATTTAACTTTCTTATTCCAAATGATAGAATATTAAATAAGAAATATGAGGGATCAAAGATGAGTGTA